>Ga0308156_1000247_pt1 | contig 147858 bp, 144 predicted proteins | sample PhyAR2_FD_201041 | JGI IMG/M metagenome (GOLD analysis project Ga0308156, IMG submission 201041) | Phyllosphere microbial communities from UC Gill Tract Community Farm, Albany, California, United States - DLSL A.R2 | ecosystem: Host-associated > Plants > Phyllosphere > Unclassified | place...
GACAAAAGTCCGCCAAGGAACCTTAGATCCCTTGGGAAGCGAAATCGCACTGGGTGCTGATAGTTACATGAGGTTTTTAACTCAGCTATCACAACAGTATTTAAGCTGCCTGAACGGAGATTAAGAGGAACATCCGAGTGCAGCAGATAGCGCGATCTATCGCCCTAGCGTATAACAACTTGCCCCGACCACATCGGGTTATGCTAGGGTCACTGACCGTCATCACGTTGGCCGTCTCCATTTGGCGGCCATTCGTTTACCAGCCAAACATTGATAGCGATAGCGCCACTGCCAAGATTATTCCTTTGGATAATCAACAGTTGCGAACTCTTGTCCCTGAAGCCAGTGAGCCACTGGATCAGCCCGCACCAGAAGATGAAGTTCCTACCGACGAATTAGACGATAAAGCGGATAACGATTCCGGTACTCACGACTACGTTGTTTCTACTGGCGATACGCTGGGTAGCATTCTGACGCAGTTTGGTATCGATATGTCAGAAGTGTCTGCGTTAGCTAAGCAAAATCCAGCACTGCGCAACCTGAAAATTGGTCAAACCCTTTCATGGGTATTGAATGACGCTGGCGAATTGCAGCAGTTGACTTGGGAAGTCAATCGCCGTGAAACTCGCACCTACAATCTGGTTAACGGCAACTTCAAAGAGGCTGTCGAATCTCAGCAGGGCGAATGGAAAAACAAAGTTGTCACCGGAACGCTTAACGGCAGCTTTGTGAATAGCGCTCGCGCAGCGGGACTGAGCCGTTCCGAAGTGAACGCTGTTATCAAGGCGCTGCAGTGGCAAATGGATTTCCGCAAACTACAGAAAGGCGATCAGTTTGCGGTGCTGATGTCTCGAGAAGAGTTGAATGGTCGTAGCGAACAGAGCCAGCTTCTGGGCGTGAGAATGCGTACCGGTGGGAAAGATTATTACGCGGTGCGCGCAGACGATGGTAAATTCTACGATCGTCAGGGTAGCGGCTTGGCGAAAGGCTTTATGCGTTTCCCGACGACCAAACAATTCCGAGTTTCATCTAACTTCAACCCGCGCCGTGTTAATCCGGTCACCGGACGTGTTGCACCGCATCGCGGTGTCGATTTTGCTATGCCGGTAGGAACTCCCGTGTTGGCGGTTGGGGATGGAGAAGTGGTCATAGCGAAGCGCAGCGGGGCCGCCGGTAACTATGTGGTTATTCGCCATGGCCGCCAATATACAACGCGCTTTATGCACCTGAAAAAAATCCTTGTGAAGCCAGGGCAGAAAGTTAAACGTGGCGATCGTATCGCACTGTCAGGCAACACAGGGCGTTCTACTGGGCCTCATCTCCACTATGAATTCTGGTTGAATAATCAGGCGGTGAACCCGCTAACGGCGCAGTTGCCACGCTCCGATGGATTATCGGGTAAAGACCGCAGAGAGTACTTAGCTCAGGTGCGTCAGGTTGTTCCACAGCTTCAGCTAGATTAAAATTCACTTCTTTCGCAAAACAGCCGGCTTTATTCTCCGGCTGTTTTTCTTTACGCAAGTAATGCGCAGGATAATGTTTTGTCAGCCGTTATATCTGAAAAGTTAGATAAAAATTAATGTCAGACGGCTTAGGTATATAATTAGCTGATATTTGATTAAAGAGTTTTCGCATGGAAAAAGAACAACGGTCAAACGTGGAGTTTATTCCGCAGTTTGAGAAAAGTTTTTTGCTACCCAAATATTGGGGTGCATGGTTAGGTGTCGGCACGATGGTGGCGATGGCCTATTTACCCGTGCGAGTTCGGGATCCCATCCTCGCGACAGTGGGTCGTTGGGCGGGTAAATTAGCGGGTGGCGCTCGCCGTCGTGCGCGAATTAATCTGCTGTATTGTTTTCCTGAATTAAGCGAAGCGCAGCGCGAAGAGATTATTGACCGCATGTTCGAGCGAGCGGGGCAGTCGATGTTTTTGATGGCCGAGCTTACGCTACGTGATCCACAGCGAGTGCTGAAGCGTACCCGTTGGCACGGTATGGAACATATCGAGGCCTTACGTGAGCGCGGTGGGAATGCCATCTTCTTGGTTCCACATGGTTGGGCGGTTGATATTCCCGCAATGCTGCTGGCCGCTCAAGGTCAGCCGATGGCGGCCATGTTCCATAATCAGAAAAATAAGATGATTGACTGGTTGTGGAATACTTGTCGGCGGCGTTTTGGCGGGCGTATGCATGCGCGTGATGATGGCATCAAACCTTTCATCAGTTCAGTGCGTCACGGTTACTGGGGGTATTACCTCCCCGATCAAGATCACGGTTCAGAACACAGTGAGTTTGTGGATTTCTTCGCAACCTATAAAGCTACGTTGCCGGCCATAGGTCGTTTAATGAAGCTGTGTCGCGCGCAGGTCATTCCACTGTTTCCAGTTTATGACGGCAAAACCAGCACGTTGGATATCTATATTCGTCCACCCATGGATGATATTGCTGAGATGAACGAGCATGATATGGCGCGCAGGATGAACGAAGAGGTGGAACTCTTGATGGGCCCGCATCCAGAACAGTACACTTGGATACTCAAGCTATTGAAGACCCGCAAACCGGGCGAGATAGAGCCCTACAAGCGCAAAGACCTGTAGGCTAAAGCTGTTGATCTACCGATGAAAAAGGGGCGCTATGCGCCCCTTGTGTATTTGACGATTAGAACGTCTTATTCAACGCGCAGAATACGGCTGGTGTTCGTGCTGCCCACGGTCCCCATGACGTCGCCCTGAGTGACGATAACCAAGTCGCCTGAAACCAAGAAGCCCTTGTCACGAAGCAGATTTGCTGCATCCTGAGCTGCGGCTACGCCATCGCTGGTGCTATCGAAATAAACCGGCGTCACGCCGCGATAGAGTGCAGTCAGGTTTAGCGTACGCTCACGGTGAGACATGGCAAAAATAGGTAGGCCAGAGCTGATACGCGACATCATCAACGCGGTACGCCCCGACTCTGTCATGGCGATAATCGCCGTCACACCTTTTAGGTGGTTAGCCGCATACATGCTCGACATGGCGATGGCTTCTTCGATGTTGTCGAACTGTACGTCTAAGCGATGCTTAGACACGTTGATGCTTGGGATTTTTTCCGCACCCAGACAGACGCGTGCCATCGCCGCTACGGTTTCAGCCGGATACTGGCCTGCTGCCGTTTCCGCCGACAACATCACCGCATCGGTACCATCCAGCACGGCGTTTGCAACGTCCATGACTTCAGCACGCGTTGGCATTGGGTTGGTGATCATGGATTCCATCATCTGAGTGGCTGTGATGACGGTACGATTCAATTTACGCGCGCGGCGGATCAACTGCTTCTGGATGCCGACCAGTTCCGGATCGCCAATCTCGACGCCTAAGTCACCACGAGCAACCATCACAACATCTGAAGCAAGAATGATGTCATCCATCGCTTCTTCGCTACATACGGCTTCAGCACGCTCTACTTTCGCCACAATTTTGGCATCACAGCCAGCGTCACGCGCTAAACGACGTGCATAGTTGATATCTTCACCGGTGCGAGGGAAGGAGACGGCCAGATAATCGACGGAAATTTTCGCTGCAGTGGCGATATCGGCGATGTCTTTTTCAGTTAACGCTTCGGCAGACAGGCCACCACCTAACTTGTTAATACCTTTGTTATTGGACAGCGGGCCACCCACGGTGACTTCGGTAAAGACTTTACTGCCTTTAACTTCAAGCACTTTTAGCTGCACGCGGCCATCGTCGAGCAGCAGGATGTCGCCTGGAACAACGTCTTCTGGCAGGCGTTTGTAGTCGATACCGACTTTTTCTTTATCGCCTTCACCGGTGGTGAGATCGGCATCTAACAGGAATTTATCGCCGATGTTGAGGAATACTTTGCCTTCTTTAAACGTCGAAACGCGAATTTTTGGGCCCTGCAGGTCGCCTAGGATAGCGACGTGTCGCCCCAGTTTTGCTGCAATTTCACGGACTTTATTGGCGCGGGCTAAATGATCTTCAGCGCTGCCATGAGAGAAATTGAGACGAACAACGTTAGCGCCAGCTGAAATAATTTTTTCAAGATTATTATCGCGGTCGGTTGCTGGGCCTAAGGTGGTTACGATCTTGGTTCTTCTGAGCCGTCTGGACATGTGTAACTCCGTTGACATGTGAAGCATTGGTGTTGTTGCCAATACAACGAACAGGCAGTTGATTACGCATCCACGTTACACCCATTGTTTTTCAAACTGGGCACATCAACTCATCAAGCCTGCTCGCATGAAACCGCAAAAGAGAGTGCATGCGGTTGATTAATACCAGTCTCTTCTTTATTTAGCAGAAAATGACCGATTGTTTTTATGCTTTGGTGCCTGATTGTCGTTAAAACCGTTTCCTGCGCTGAATCCCTGTCATGTTCTAGTCAAAATGGTGGGGGAGCGCAAGTCCCTTATCAAAGCGCGATTCTTTCAGCGCTTCTTTGACTCGCTTCAAGTTATCTCTGAATTTTGCACCTCTACGCAGCGTAAAGCCAGTTGCCAAGGCATCTATGAGTGTTAATTGAGCAATGCGCGATACCATTGGCATGTAAACATCGGTGTCTTCAGGGACATCGAGCAGCAACGGAAGTGTAGCTTCTAACGCCAGTGGGGTATCACGGGAGGTGATAGCAATGACCGTTGCGTCGTTCTCACGGGCTAAATGCGCCATTTCTACTAAACTTTTCGTTCTGCCTGTATGAGAGATGAGTACAACCACATCGCCTTCGTTCGAATTCATGCAGCTCATGCGTTGCATGACAATGTCGTCGAAGTAAACCACGGGGATGTTAAAACGGAAAAACTTGTTCATGGCATCGTGAGCCACTGCGGCAGATGCGCCTAAGCCAAAGAACGAGATTTTTTTCGCCTGCGTTAGCAAGTCTACGGCGCGATTAACCGCAGACATATCAAGGTTATTCTTGGCCATTTCAAGGCTGGCCATCGCTGATTCGAATATTTTGCTGGTATAAGCATCAACGCTATCTGTCTCTTCGACGTTTCGATTGACATATGGCGTCCCATTAGCAAGGCTCTGTGCAAGATGAAGTTTGAAATCAGGGAAGCCTTTGGTTTCCATACGTCGGCAAAAACGGTTAACCGTGGGTTCGCTGACATCAGCCATTTTCGCCAGCGTTGCAATGCTAGAGTGAATGGCGGTCTGCGGTGCAGCCAAGATGACTTCGGCGACTTTACGCTCGGATTTGCTTAGTTGGTCCAGATTCGCCTGAATTTTGTCCAGCGTATTCATATACGAAATTCACTCATGAATGGTATACCCGTCATCTTTCAAATTGCAGGTGGGTTGGCTACTTTCGTGCGCCGGAATCACTTACTCTAGTAAGCTTATCGGGTCTTTCTCGCCAGCCGCTTTCCTGCATTTTTGAAATCTATTGGGTAAAGCGATTTCAAAGAAAGGAGAAATCTATGGTTGTTTGATGAAAATATACTACGAGCTGTAACTGCTTTGCAGCGAGATGATGCCGCTTGATGGGCTTTTTTTACCAGAGTATGACGTGTGTCTAACTTTCGATATGGTAATATTAGTTCAGTTTTGACAGAAAATTACATAATGTGTCTGTCATTACATGGCTTGCGGCAGGATTTGAGAAAATTTAATACCTTTTATGTATAAATTTTCGGCAAAAAAGCATGTTTACTGGCTATAGTCAAAAATAGTACATTAATCATGTAATAAAATTACAAGCATCCTGCAACGAGGAGATGAACATGGCGGTTACGTCAACAGCACAGGCCTGCGATCTGGTCATTTTCGGCGCAAAGGGCGATTTAGCCCGCCGTAAACTGCTGCCTTCCCTGTACCAATTAGAAAAAGCCGGTCATATCCATCCGGACACTCGTATCATCGGCGTTGGTCGCGCTGAATGGGATAAAGACGCCTACACCAAGGTCGTGCGCGAAGCGCTGGATACCTTCCTGAAAGAAAAAGTTGATGAAGAACTGTGGGCGACGCTCAGCGCTCGTCTGGATTTCTGTAACCTTGACGTCAACGACACTCAGCATTTTAAAAATCTTGCCAAGATGCTGGATCAGAAAAAACGCGTCACCATCAACTACTTTGCTATGCCGCCAAGCACTTTTGGTGCGATCTGCCAAGGTTTAGGTGCATCAGGTCTGAACAAAGAGCCAAGCCGTATCGTGATGGAAAAACCTCTCGGTACTGATTTGGAGTCCTCACGAGCCATCAACAATCAGGTGGCAGAATTCTTCGATGAGTCACAGGTTTACCGTATTGACCACTATTTAGGTAAAGAAACGGTTCTCAACCTGCTGGCCTTGCGCTTCGCTAACTCGCTGTTTGCCAATAACTGGGATAACAGCATGATTGATCACGTGCAGATTACCGTGGCCGAGGAAGTGGGGATCGAAGGACGTTGGGGTTATTTTGATAAAGCGGGTCAGATGCGTGACATGATTCAAAACCATCTGTTGCAGATCCTGACCATGATCGCGATGTCACCGCCAGCGGATCTCTCGACTGACCGTATTCGTGATGAGAAAGTCAAAGTGTTGCGTTCACTGCGTCGTATCGACCACTCCAACGTGCGCGATACCACGGTGCGGGGTCAATACACTGCGGGCTTTGTACAAGGCAAAAAAGTGCCGGGTTATCTAGAAGAGGAAGGGGCGAATAAAACCAGTAACACTGAAACCTTTGTCTCTATTCGCGTAGATATTGATAACTGGCGCTGGGCTGGCGTTCCATTCTACCTGCGTACGGGTAAACGTCTGCCGTCAAAATGTTCTGAAGTCGTGATTTACTTCAAGAACCCGCCGCTCAACCTGTTCCGTGACTCCTATCAAGAGCTGCCACAGAACAAACTCACGATCCGTCTGCAGCCAGACGAAGGTGTCCAGATTGACATCTTAAATAAGGTGCCGGGTCTGGAGCACAAGCACCGCCTGCAAACGACTAAGCTGGATCTGAGCTTCTCCGATACTTTCCATCAGGAACATCTGGCTGATGCATATGAACGCCTGTTGCTAGAGGCCATGCGTGGCATTCAAGCGCTGTTCGTGCGTCGTGACGAAGTTGAGGAAGCATGGAAGTGGGTCGATTCCATTATGGAAGCGTGGGCCGCTGATAACGAATCACCTAAACCGTATCAAGCCGGTACTTGGGGCCCTGTGGCCTCCGTTGCGATGATTAGTCGCGATGGCCGTGCATGGAATGAGTTCGAATAGCGCTCTAGAAGGGCGTTTTCGAATGAGAGCAACACGGAGATATAAACCTTCGTGTTGCATGATTCAGACAGTTTAGGGGAGATTGAGATGGCACAGTTTAAAGAATTTCCGAGCGCACAAGCGCTCAACGAACAGTTTGCTGAGGAAATTGCCGCAGCTCTGAGCCACAGTATTGGCGCTCAGGGACAAGCGAGCCTAGTGGTGTCCGGTGGTCGTACGCCGCTAGGACTGTTCGAGGCGTTAACTCAGCAAGCCATTGAGTGGAGCAAGGTCACCATCACCTTGGCGGATGAGCGTTGGGTCGATGCAAATGATGATTCCAGTAACGAAAAGCTGGTACGTGAACATTTGCTAAAAGGCTACGCATCAGACGCAAAGTTTGTTGGTTTGAAGAATAGTCATGCCACCCCGTTTGCCGGAGCTGAAGACACCGAACAGGCGCTAAAAGTTATTGCGCGTCCATTCGATGTTGTGATCCTCGGCATGGGTGATGATGGCCATACCGCTTCGCTCTTCCCTGGGGCAGAGAATCTGTTCCCAGCTCTCGCGATGGATTCCGGCCGAGTCTGCATGGGGATGACCCCGCTGACCGCGCCGCTCGATCGTATCACCCTAACACTTCCGGCTCTGCTCAATAGCCGTCATATCTACCTGCATGTGGTAGGTGACAGCAAGCGTGATGTCTATCAGCGCGCAATTCAGGGTACGGATGTGAATGAGATGCCGATCCGCGCCGTGTTACAGCAAACACGAACGCCGGTCGACATCTACTGGACGGCATGAGGCAGCAATGAACCCAACAGTATCCCGAGTGACACAACGCATTATTGAACGCTCCCGTGACAGCCGTGCGGCCTACTTGGCCAAAATCGAACACGCGCGCAGCAAAAAGGTACATCGTTCTCAGTTAGCCTGCGGCAACTTGGCACATGGCTTTGCCGCCTGTGGTCAGGAAGATAAAGCCTCTCTGACCAGCATGACTAAGAGCAACATCGGTATCGTGACATCCTTCAACGATATGCTCTCGGCGCACCAGCCATACGAAACCTATCCGCAGCAGATCAAAGCAGCGCTGCACACGGTAGGGGCTGTGGGGCAAGTGGCTTCAGGCGTACCCGCAATGTGTGATGGCGTAACTCAGGGACAGGACGGCATGGAGCTCTCGTTGATGAGCCGCGAAGTTATCGCCATGTCGGCCGCTGTGGGTCTTTCACACAATATGTTTGACGGCGCGCTGTATCTTGGCGTGTGCGACAAAATTGTGCCGGGTCTGTTTATGGCCGCCATGTCTTTTGGCCATTTACCGACCCTGTTCGTTCCCGCCGGACCAATGCCGAGCGGTTTGCCGAACAAAGAAAAAGTCCGTGTGCGCCAGCTGTATGCGGAAGGTAAATTAGGCCGTGATGCGCTGCTCGAAGCCGAAGCTGCGTCCTATCATGCGCCGGGTACTTGCACATTTTACGGTACCGCAAATTCTAATCAGATGGTGATTGAGGTTATGGGTCTCCATCTGCCGGGAGCATCTTTCGTCCAGCCAGATATGCCGCTGCGCGCTGCGCTGACGGATGCGGCTGCACGTCAGGTTACTCGCATGACTGAAACCAGCGGCAACTACATGCCGGTTGGCCGTATGGTTGATGAAAAAGTGATTGTTAACGGCATTATTGCGCTGCTGGCAACCGGTGGATCGACCAACCACACTATGCACTTGGTCGCAATGGCTCGCGCTGCGGGCATCCATATCAACTGGGATGATTTCTCTGACCTGTCTGACGTTGTGCCGTTGATGTGTCGCATTTATCCAAATGGTCCTGCGGATATCAACCATTTCCAAGCGGCGGGCGGGGTACCTGTGTTAGTGCAGGAACTGCTGAAAGGGGGGTTATTGCATGAGGATGTGGACACTGTTGCAGGACACGGTCTGAGCCGTTATACCCAAGAGCCTTTCCTTGAAGATGGCAAACTGGTTTATCGCCCAGGTCCAACCCAATCGCACGATAGCAATGTGATTGCCAGCTTTGATAAACCGTTTGAATCTCATGGCGGTACCAAAGTGTTAACGGGCAACCTTGGTCGCGCAGTGATGAAAACCTCAGCGGTTCCCACTGATAATCAGATCATCGAAGCACCGGCGGTGGTATTCCATAGTCAGCATGATGTCGTGCCAGCTTTTGAAGCGGGCAAACTGGACAAAGATTGCATCGTTGTCGTTCGCTATCAGGGGCCTCGTGCCATCGGTATGCCAGAGCTACATAAGCTGATGCCGCCGTTGGGCGTATTGATGGATCGCGGTCTGAAAGTGGCATTGGTCACCGATGGTCGTCTGTCAGGGGCATCGGGCAAGGTGCCTTCAGCGATCCACGTGACACCAGAAGCGTACTCCGGCGGCCTGCTGGCGAAAGTACGTGACGGCGATATGATCCGTCTGAACGGTAAAACCGGCGAGCTGACCTTGCTGGTGGATGAGGCTGAACTGGCAAACCGCGAACTGGTTCACCCAGATCTGTCTGCGCTGCATGACGGTTCAGGCCGCGAAATGTTTGCTGCGCTGCGGGAACAACTCTCTGGCGCTGAAGAGGGCGCTAGCTGCATCAAATTCTATTGATGAAACCGTGGGTCGCATCGCGGCCCGCGTTAACGATTCTTTTTGGCGTTGTATACCTAAATAATTAGAGCTACATCATAGCGGCATGCAAATGAATCCGATGAATTGATTCAGGTCAGTGGTTCGGGGGAAGGTGTGCTGCTAATACTGATGCGGCTGTAAGGATGACGGGGACGGCAAGGTTTTTCGGTTTGAAAACCACAGCGCCAGCCATAACTATCAGCCGCAAGGCACAGTGGAGATAATAAACAGATGAAAAACTGGAAAGTAAGCGCCGAGTCAATCATGACCGCAGGCCCGGTTGTACCTGTAATCGTAATCAAAAAATTGGAGCAGGCTGTGCCTTTGGCAAAAGCCCTGATCGCTGGTGGTGTGCGTGTATTGGAAGTGACATTGCGTACCGAGTGTGCGGTTGAAGCTATTCGTCTTATCGCGAAAGAAGTACCAGAAGCTATCGTGGGGGCGGGTACGGTTACCAACGCTAAACAGCTCGCAGAAGTGACCGAAGCGGGTGCTCAGTTTGCTATCAGCCCAGGACTGACCGCTGACCTGCTGAAAGCCGCCACTGCGGGTTCAATCCCACTGATCCCAGGTATTAGCACTGTTTCTGAACTGATGCTGGGTATGGATCATGGTCTGAAAGAGTTTAAATTCTTCCCAGCTGAAGCGAACGGCGGTGTTAAAGCACTGCAGGCTATTGCGGGTCCATTCTCTCACGTTCGTTTCTGCCCAACTGGCGGTATCAACCCACAAAACTATCGCGATTATCTGGCACTGAAAAGCGTGCTGTGCATCGGTGGTTCTTGGTTGATCCCTAACGATGCGCTGGACAATGGCGACTATGCGCGCATTACTGAACTGGCTAAAGAAGCCGTTGCCGGTGCAAAAGCGTAAAATATTTTGTCTATATTGTGTGAGCACCAAAAGCGTTGCTTTATGCATAGCGTATGATAGTTAAGCAATGCTAACCTGTTGAGGCTCCACAGAAATCAAGCCGCTAAATCTTGGCGGCTTTCTTTTTTAATTATCTAACTTGCTTATTTATATTCATTTTTCTTAGAAAACTTGTCAAAACGGGGTTTGCTTAATAAAATTGCCTATGATACAAATAATGCAGTTAATTAAACCTGATGAGGACACTGAACAAACCGTATGGTAGGGAGTAGGTACGGGGGGAAGATGTAAACTATTATGAAAACTCACAATCGCTTGATGATTAAAACTTCTACATATCTCTTATTCATTTCTACAACGCTGTCTAGTGAACATCACTGGTGTAGCGAGCTTTAGCTTCTCTCTCCACTCTCGGTAGCTGATAAAACCAGCGGCTTAACCTGTTGCTGTCTGCGTTTATCCTAACCGAATAATTCTTACCGATTCGCATTTTACGCTGGAACACCAATAACGGTTTTCCAAAGTGTAATTTAGACTTCGTGCGCCTATTTACGGGCATGATAGCGCTAAAAGTTAAAAAAATAGCGGGTCGAATAAAAAATAAAACTCTGTGGAGAGAAAAATGATTTATTGGATCTTTTTGGCATGTGCTATCGCGGCCGAGATTATCGGTACGCTGTCAATGAAATGGGCGAGTCTAAGCGGTGGTATGACGGGCAACATCGTTATGCTAGTGATGATCACCATTTCTTACATCATGCTTTCGTTTGCGGTGAAGCGCGTTGCTTTGGGCGTGGCTTACGCATTATGGGAAGGCATCGGTATTCTGTTTATTACCCTGTTCAGCGTGCTGTGGTTTGATGAAAGCATGTCCATGATGAAACTGATGGGCTTGGCAACGCTGATTGCGGGTATCGCGCTGGTTAAATCGGGTACGGTAAAAACAAAAAAATCCCCTGCGAAAGCTGGTGAGCAGAAAAGCACCGTAGCAGCGAAAACCAAACCTGCGCAGTCAAAATCCAACGTAACAGGAGGCAATCATGCAACAGCTTGAGTGGTTCCATATCGCGTGGTTAGCATTAGCCGTAGTACTCGAAATTTTAGCCAACATATTTCTTAAGTGGTCGGACGGTTTCCGTCGTATCTGGATGGGACTGCTATCCTTAGCGGCGGTACTGGGGGCGTTTAGCTCTCTGGCACAGGCGGTTAAAGGCATCGAACTGTCGGTTGCCTATGCGCTGTGGGGCGGTTTTGGTATCGCCGCTACCGTTGCTGCCGGATGGATTTTGTTCGGTCAACGTCTGAATAAGAAAGGTTGGGCGGGGCTAACGCTGCTATTGGCCGGTATGATTATGATTAAACTGGCTTAATGGTTTTGACGTAAAATGAAAGGCTGCCAAATGGCAGCCTTTTTTGTCTCTTAACGCTGGGGTTTGATGCGGATTAAACCTTCTATTGCCTGTTCTAGATAGCGGCGAGGGCAACCCAAATTTAAGCGGATGAAGCCCGAGCCGTGAGGGCCAAAACCAGCCCCCATTGACGGCGCGATACCAGCGCACTCTGTCATGATCATCTTTAAGTCGTCATCGCTAACGTTTAGTGAGCGGCAGTCCATCCAGATAAGATAGGTTCCCTGAGCTGGAGATATCTTCGCCCATGGTAAATGCGTCTTAACCTGTTCAACAAACCAATCGCGATTAGCGGCTAGATAAGCCAGCATTTCGTCCAGCCATTGGGCCGAACTGCGGTAAGCTGCGCTGGCGGCCTCCATAGAAAGAGCATTGAAAACGTCCAAGCCGTGGGCGTTTAAACGCTCAATGAAGCGAGTTTTTATCTCGTTATTGGGGATCAGGAAGTTGGATATCCGTAACGAAGATAGACCAAAGGTTTTGCTGGCAGAGGTCGCTGCAATCACGCGTGAGTGCCAGCGTTCGCCCAGATGTAGCACTGAAGTAAACGTTGAACCGGGTAATAACAAGTCGGCCCAAATCTCGTCAGACAGCACCGTAACATCATATTTTTCACACAAGGTTAGAAGCTGGGTCAGTTCTTCTTTAGACCAACAGCGGCCAGTGGGGTTATGCGGATTACACAGGAGAAACAGCGTCGGTTTTTGCTCACGGAACACCGTCTCTAACTGCGCAAAGTCCATGACGTAGCCCAGTGTCTCATCTTCCACTAACGGGTTTTCGAGCAGTTTTCGTTGATTCAGTTGGATAATTTTTGCAAAGGAACCGTAGTAGGGGCCTTGAACGACTACGCCGTCGCCCGATTGGCTCAGCATTTGGATTAATAAAGACAGGCCAGGAACCACGCCTTCAATGCTACAAATCCAATCGGGGCTAATTTCCAACTGGTGGCGACGAGCAAACCAGTTGATAAGCACGGCGTAGTAATCCTCATCACGCTCGCTGTAGCCGAAGACACCATGATCGACACGGTTGTGCAATGCTTCAAGCACATTAGGTGGGCAGGCAAAGTCAAAGTCTGAAACCCACATCGGCAACAAATTATGCGTTTGCATATTCTGATAGCGATCCATGAAATCCCATTTTACTGAACCGGTCGCATGGCGATTGATGATCAGGTCAAAGTTAGTTTCCATTATAAATTCTCCTCGCGGCTTTGTACTGCTGTTGGTTCAGGCTGTGCTTTAGCAATGCCAAAGCCGGTAAATCCGTAAATCAGGGCAAAGAAAATGGCTGAGTAGCACTGCACCGCCCAAGGCAATAAATTGAGTGTACTTACGCCGAGCGTGGTTGCCATATAGACACCTGCAGCGGTCCATGGGATCAGCGGTTCAATAACCGTACCGGCATCTTCGATGGTGCGAGACAGGTTTTTAGTATCCAGCCCCATGCGACGATAGGCATCCTGATAAAGTTCAGCGGGAACCAGCAGGGCCAGTTTGCCGTCGCTGGTGGCGCCGGTAACGAGGATAGTGGTGCCGATAGTGGCAGCAATCAGTTGGCCAACGGAGTGAATAACGGTTAACAGACGATTGATGATAATGGTGAGTGCACCGGTGAGCGTTAGTGCTCCGGCAAACGAGAATGCGCAGAACACCAGCAGAATTGTGCTCATCATAGAGAACAATCCACCGCGGTTTAGCAGGCGAGGGACGTCAGCCATGATACCTTCAGCGCCTTGTGGGAACATCGACAGGTTGAAACCATCCATGAAGGCATCAAGTCCCTGCTTAACGCTCAAACCTTGTAGCCAAACACCAAGAATAATGGCGAGAACGCAGGCCGATAACATCAGTGGAATAACAGGTTTTTTACTGATAGCGCCCCACAGCACAATAACGGGAGGCAGAATCAGCACAATATTGAAATGGTAGAGACCGTCTAGCGCATTGATGATGTCGGTGACGCGTTGTGGTGTTGCCACGTCCCCCATCATGCTGCTGTGTCCGGCGATCAAATAAACAATGGTGGCCAGAATAAAGCTGGGGATGGTGGTGTACATCAAATGCTGGATATGCTCAAACAGCGTGGTATCGGCAACGATAGCCGCGAAGTTAGTGGAGTCAGACAACGGAGATATTTTGTCACCAAAGTACGCGCCTGAAACTACTGCACCCGCCGCCGCCGCTAAGGGAACATCCAGACCTGAAGCGACTCCCATCAAGGCAACACCTACGGTGCCCGCAGAGCCCCATGATGTCCCTGTACAGACAGAAACCACGCTAGTCAGGAAGAACGCGGCAATAAGAATATACTGCGGGCTGATGAGTTTTAGCCCCCAGTACACCATATAAGGGATCGTGCCGCTGAACATCCATGTACCGATGAGGCCGCCGACGCAGATAAGGATCATGACCACAGGCATCGCTTTAGCCAATTTGCTAACGATGGAGTTAATGACATCATCCCAGCAGTACCCCTGCCAGTAGGCTAAACCTGCGGCAATGGCAGCGGAGCATAAAAGCAGGGGTTCGATACGTAATCCCATTACGCCATAACCCACGATGAGCAGTGTCAGCATGGAAATTATGGGGATTAAAGCCAGCCCTAGAGAGAGCGTTTTTTTGTCGTTGTTTTCTTTCGCATTCATGATCGTGCTCCAGATTTGTAGGATTGGCTTAGCGTAAATGGAATGGGGCTGTTCAAATGTGATCGACAGAAAGCTGCTATGTAATCGCTTACATGACAAATTAAAATGAGAGATATATCACGGTTGTGAGCATTGACGACCCAATTTACTCGCTTAAACAAATCACTGAGTCGCGCTCGATCAGCCCCGCTTCGAATCGCAGGGAGCGAGGAGGAGGAGTCTGTTGCTGGGAAAGTTGTATGGCAAGCATGGCGGCACGACGAGCCATTCGTTCAACAGGATAGTGCATGGTCGTCAATGCAGGATAGAGATAACGTGCTAGGACAACGTCGTCAAAGCCGATCAGCGAAAGCTGTTCGGGTAACCGAATATCACGCTGATGTAATGCGCGCATCATGCCGGCAGCCATCACATCGTTAAATGTGAAAGCTGCGGTGAACGGAACTCCGCTATCTAACAGCTTTTGTGCCGCGATTTCGCCGCCTTCTTCATCAAAGGGAACGCTGATAATCCAACTTTTTTCCGGCATGATGCCGTACTCTGACAGCGCCATGCGGTATCCTTCAAGCCGTTGCTGCCGATCGTCAATGGGTAAATCCGAAGTGATGCAGGCAATGCAACGATGACCTTTTTGTAACAGATGGCGGGTAGCTTCGCGCGCCGCTGATAGATTATCCAGCCACACACAGCGATTAGCTGATGACGCAATATAGCGATTAACGATCACCATGGCGGGAGAATGAGCGCTGTAGCGAACCAGCTCTTGATCAGACATGCGGGTTGCATGAACCACAATCGCTTCGCAGCCCTGATTAATCAGGAAATCCAATCCTGATTTCTCAAGTTCGGCTTGGTGACCACCGCTGCATACCATGAGACGGAAACCTTGCTGTCGGGCAACTTCTTCCACTCCGCGAGCTAAGCGGGCGAAAAAAGGATCGGCTAAATTACCCGTTAATAGCCCTAGCATGTCGCCGCTGCGTTTGGCCAATGCCAGTGCAGCGGCGTTACGCCGATAATTCAGATCGCGCATGGCTTTTTCCACTCGCTCTCTGGTTACCGGCTCAACGTACGATGTCTGATTGATCACTCGCGATACGGTTGCGGTGGAAACACCGGCACGCAGGGCAACATCTTTCATCGTGGCCATGAATTAACGCGCCGCAATAATTTTGATTTCAACTTTGTACTTAGGGTTCATCAGCTTGGCTTGAACCGTGCAACGAACCGGTGCTTTCCCTGCCGGAACCCAAGCATCCCAAGCGGCGTTCATGGCTTGGAAATCGTCACCGTTGGCCAGAAAAATGGTCGCGTCGAGAATACGAGTTTTGTCAGTACCTAGCTGATTTAGGATCATATCGATGGCGGCCAATGCGTTAGCGGTCTGCGACGTTGCATCGTCATCTAGATTCTCGGGAACGCTGGTGTAATAGATGGTGTCATTGAATACGGTGGCGTCAGACCAGCGCTTTTCTGGATTGATACGTTCGATAGACATAGATAACTCCTTGTAGTGTTGATGATTTATACCCTTCATGCATGAAGCCACCTCTGCGTTGAAGGCCACGTAGTGCGCCCCAAAAGACTCAGGTCAATTCTGATCTAGCACCTATTATTGGGGGTATAACAATATATTGAGTATATCGAAAACCGATGAAAAACACTGCTTTCTGCGGCAAGTATGTGGCATTCTCAATAGTGACAGACAAGAAATAGAAAACATAAGGAGTCACAGATGACCGTATTATTGCAAATCGACTTTAAAATGCCGGCAGAAATGTTGGGTGAGCGTTTGGCCGAATTGGCAACGCCGCTGGCACAAAGCATCACTCAGGAGCAGGGTTTTATCTCAAAAATCTGGACTGAAAATGTTGATACTGGCGAAGCCGGTGGGATCTATCTGTTTAACGATAAAGCGAGTGCCGAGCAGTACGCCGCGATGCATATAAAACGCGTTGCGCAGATGGGGGCAACAGATATTCGTAGCCGCATTTTTGATATTAATATCCCACTCACCCATATTACGCGTGGCAATCTTAAGCCTGCGGGGTAAGCGTCTCTACGCTGATATCGATAAGGGCCGCCGCTGTGCGGCCTTACTTTTTTAAGCTGTGAGTAAAACTGACTAAAAATGAAAGTGGGTGGTTGTTACGCCGATCACTTGGCATAATCACGCCTTCACTGATTGAATGAGAGGCTGTGTGACAGACGATTTCGCGCCCGATGGCATACTGACAAAAGCAATACGGGGTTTTAAACCGCGTGAAGCACAACAACACATGGCCGAAGCTGTCACCAAAGCGATTCAGTTTAAAGAAGAACTGGTTGTGGAGGCGGGAACAGGGACGGGGAAAACCTATGCCTATCTGGTTCCTGTGCTTCGTTCTGGCGCAAAGGTTATTATCTCCACGGGATCAAAGGCGCTACAGGATCAACTGTACGCACGAGATTTGCCCACGGTGCGTGATGCCCTGAAATTTGCTGGGAAGTTAGCCTTACTCAAAGGTCGTTCTAACTATTTATGCCTTGAGCGCTTAGAACAACAGTCGATGGTTGGTGGTGAATTGGCGTCTGAGGCACTCTCAGATTTGATGCACCTGCGCGGCTGGGCCATTCAAACCGAAGATGGCGATGTGAGCAACTGTCACGGCGTATCGGAAGACAGCATTATCTGGCCGCTGGTCACCAGCACTAACGACAACTGTCTTGGCAGCGATTGTCCACAGTATAAAGACTGTTTCGTGGTGAAAGCGCGTCGGCGCGCCATGGATGCCGATATTATCGTGGTCAACCATCACTTATTTTTAGCCGATTTGGTCGTGAAAGAGACCGGCTTTGGTGAGCTTATTCCTGATGCCGACGTCATGATTTTCGATGAAGCACATCAGTTGCCGGATATTGCTAGCCAATACTTTGGTCAGCAGTTGACCAGCCGCCAACTGATGGATTTGGCAAAAGATATCACCATTGCCTACCGCACTGAGGTGCGAGATACCGCGCAATTACAGAAGTGTGCGGATAGGCTGAGCCAGAGTGCGCAGGACTTCCGCCTAGCGCTCGGCGATCCGGGCTATCGTGGCAATTTACGTGAGGCGCTGGCATTACCGGAAGTTCAACGTGCGCTGGTGTTGCTCGATGATGCTTTGGAGCTGTGCTACGACGTCGTGAAAATGTCGCTGGGACGTTCTGCGCTGTTAGATGCGGCATTTGAGCGAGCCACGACCTATCGTAATCTCCTTAAACGTCTACGTGATGTGTCCATACCCGGTTACAGCTATTGGTATGAGTGCAACTCACGTCACTTTGTGATGGCGCTTACGCCGCTGACCGTAGCGGAAAAATTTAACGAAGTGATGAAGGATAAACCAGGCTCGTGGATTTTCACTTCAGCGACGTTAGCGGTTAATGACGATGTTTCACATTTCACTGCGCGTCTTGGCCTGAACAAAGCCAAAAGCCTGCTTTTGCCGAGTCCATTTGACTATGCAAATCAAGCAATGCTCTGTGTACCACGCTTTTTGCCCACGCCAAACCAGCGTGGTGCGGCACGTCAGCTGGCAAGAATGCTCAGGCCGGTGATTGAAGCTAATGAGGGGCGCTGTTTTTTCCTCTGTACCTCTCATGCCATGATGCGCGATTTAGCCGAAGAGTTTCGCGCGACCATGACGCTGCCCGTGCTGTTGCAGGGCGAAACCAGCAAGCCACGTCTACTGGCAGAATTTGTTGCCGCAGGGAATGCCTTATTAGTGGCAACCAGTAGTTTTTGGGAAGGCGTCGATGTGCGGGGAGACACGCTTTCCTGTGTGATTATCGATAAACTGCCGTTTACATCACCGGATGATCCGCTGCTGAAAGCGCGAATTGAAGATTGCCGCGTTCGTGGCGGCGATCCTTTCGCAGAGGTTCAACTTCCTGACGCGGTGATTACGCTCAAGCAGGGCGTGGGACGATTGATTCGTGATACCAGCGATCGCGGCGTAGTGATTATCTGCGATAACCGTTTAGTCATGCGTCCATATGGCGAGGTCTTCCTCAATAGCCTGCCTCCCGCACCACGTACCCGAGACTTGAATAAGGTCATCGAGTTTCTTAAGGCGGGGAATCCATCAGCGATTGAGTGACGTTGCCCATGTCCGATAGAAGAAGGGGATTGAATGATTGCGCCGTGGCGGCGCTTGTGGCCTTACGATAACCACATGTCGTAAGGCCACAAGCTATCGTCATACACCCTTCAGAGGCATCGGTTGGTTGGCTGTGCTATCATCTGCGCCTGATTTATCTCTACTCATTTAATTGTCCCACCCGAGGTTTGCATGTCCACGCGAATTTTAGCGATTGATACGGCAACAGAAGCCTGTTCTGTTGCGCTCTGGAATAATGGCGAAAAACATGCGCTGTTTGAAATCTGTCCACGCGAACACACACAGCGTATTTTGCCAATGGTGCAACAGATATTGGCTGAGTCTGGCGTATCGTTAAACCAGTTGGATGCACTGGCCTTTGGTCGTGGCCCCGGCAGTTTCACCGGAGTACGCATCGGTATCGGCATTGCTCAAGGATTAGCCATGGGCGCAGATCTGCCGATGATTGGCGTTTCAACGCTGGCAACCATGGCTCAGGGCGCATTTCGACAGATGGGTGCCACGCAGGTGCTGGCCGCCATTGATGCGCGTATGGGCGAAGTTTATTGGGGGCAGTACCAGCGCCAAAATGATGGCGTGTGGCTGGGAGAAAACACCGAGGCAGTTTTCACGCCAGAACGCGCACAGCAAAATGTCATGGCGCTGGCGGGGGAATGGGCGAGCGTTGGCACCGGATGGGGAACCTACCCAGACATGGCAGCAGCGACGCCCATTACGCTGGTCGATGGACAAATAACGCTGCCTCAGGCTGAAGATATGCTGCCGTTGGCGCTGGTGGATTTTGCCTTAGGTAAGATGACGGCAGTGGAAAACGCGCAGCCTACTTATCTGCGCAATGAAGTCACTTGGAAAAAACTTCCGGGGCGTGAATAATTCAGGCAACTTCTGTCTAAACTAGCAGTCATATGAAAGAGATAGTTAGTTTTGGAGAATTAAATATGCCTTCTAAGCACTGGGTTCGTCGGTTAGTCAGCGTGGCGATCGTTTGTAGCCCGCTGTTGTTGTCTGGATGTGTCACCATTCCAGACTCAATCAAAGGCACGTCTGCAACGCCGCAGCAGAATTTTGTTGCGGTGCATAATGCTCCTGATTTGTACGTAGGTCAGGAGTCTCGCTTCGGCGGAACCGTAGTGAATGTAGTTAATCAAAAAGATGCCACGACGCTAGAGATAGCGGTGATGCCGCTGGACGATACAGCCAGACCCATTCTTAACCAGCCGTCAGTGGGGCGTTTGATAGCTAAGAGCCCGACATTCTTAGATCCGGTTGATTTTAAAGGACAGCTTGTTACGGTCGTAGGGCCATTAACGGGTAGCGTTGAAGGTAAAATAGGGAAAACGCCTTATACCTTCGTGACAATGGATATACAGGGCTATCAGCGTTGGCACATCACGCAGGAAATCGTGATGCCGCCTCAGCCATTTGGTCCTTGGGATTATGGCTATGGGGCTTATGGTCGCGGTGGATTTTGGGGGCCCGGCTTTGGCCCTGGTTGGGGATGGTATAATCCTGGTCCGGCACGTGTCCAAAGCGTAGTGACAGAAAACTAATGAACGCTCGCGTTTAAAACAAAGCCCCGATTTCGGGGCTTTGTCGTATTTGAGATTAACGGCCTTTCTTCTTGCGTCCAGGCTGAGTAAATCGCTTACGTGAAGAGGCATCGGGGCTGCTGCTTTTCCCCGCAGGTTTTGCTCCCTTGTTTGGAGGGCTTTTCGCTGCGGCGGGTTTTGCCTTCGGCTTGGCCTTTTTAGTGGGTTTCGCCTCAGAAGAGGAGTCTTCTATCGCTTTAAATAATTCGATCAGCTCATCGTCGGTCAAATCACGCCATTCACCTAGCGGGAGTCCAGATAGACTGACATTCATGATACGCGTGCGTTCGAGCTTAGTGACTTCATAGCCGAAGTGTTCGCACATGCGGCGAATTTGGCGATTTAGCCCTTGTACTAAGGTGATGCGAAACACAAACGGGGCTTCTTTTTTTACTTTGCATTTTTTTGTAACGGTGCCGAGAATTGGAACGCCAGCGCCCATTCCCCGAATAAATTCATCGGTCACCGGCTTGTTCACGGTAACCAAATACTCTTTTTCATGGTCATTACCGGCGCGCAGGATTTTGTTCACCAGATCGCCGTGGTTGGTCAGAAAAATAATGCCCTGAGAGTCTTTGTCTAAACGGCCAATGGGGAAAACGCGCGTGCTATGGTTGACGTAATCAACGATATTGTCCTTCTCGCCATTTTCCGTGGTGCTCACGATACCAACGGGTTTATTCAGCGCAATCAGAACTAAATCATCAGCATCACGCGGCTCGATGAGCTGACCATTCACCTTGACCACGTCACCAGCGAAAACCTGATCGCCAATTCCAGCACGTTTGCCGTTGATAAAAACATGCCCTTGCTCAATGTAGCGATCGGCGTCGCGTCGTGAGCAAATGCCACTTTCACTGATGTATTTGTTAAGACGCGTGGATGAATTGGTTAGCATGGTTCCCTCCGATAAACAGCGGAATATACATGAGTTGAGCGCTGATACGAACATCGATTTATCATATTGGTGGATGTACTGCGTTCAGCTCATGCCAGCTGTTTCAAAGATAGACGTTTGCAGCGGAAAAAACAGGCATGATGGCGATTTATTAGCCGGAAATAGTGCTAATTTTACAGAAAGTTACTCTTTTTGATATTATACCTACAGCGGCCTTGAGGCCGCTTTTTGCTTTTATGGCAGACGCCATTTTTTACCGCGTCTACTACCGTGGCTACGCTAATTTTAGTGATGCATATCGCAACCTGAACATTGTTTTTCCATGAACTGGTACGCTGAGTTAAAATTTTGTTAAACATTGGATATTGTTCTGTTGTTTTTCATGGCTAACAGTGCGGGTGTGCGATGCAAACAAGGCTTAAACAAGAAAACAATTTTTACGGGAGAACGACCTTGGAAAAGGTTTGGCTTAAACGATATCCGGCAGATGTGCCTGCGGAAATCGACCCTGATCAATACGCCTCTCTGGTAGAGATGTTCGAGCAGTCGGTCGCGCGATTTGCCGATCAGCCTGCGTTCATCAATATGGGGCAGGTGATGACCTTCCGTAAGCTTGAAGAGCGTAGCCGTGCATTCGCGGCCTATTTACAAAATGAGCTGGGACTAAAAAAAGGCGACCGTGTGGCACTGATGATGCCTAATCTGTTGCAGTATCCGATTGCGTTGTTCGGCGTGCTGCGTGCCGGTATGGTGGTGGTGAACGTGAACCCGCTATATACGCCGCGAGAACTTGAGCATCAGCTAAATGACAGCGGTGCCAGCGCGATTGTCATCGTGTCAAACTTTGCGCATACGCTTGAGAAAGTGGTGTTCAACACGCAAGTTAAGCACGTGATTTTAACCCGAATGGGCGATCAGCTTTCAGCGGCGAAAGGCACGTTGGTTAACTTTGTCGTGAAATACATCAAGCGCTTAGTGCCTAAGTATAATCTGCCTGATGCCATCTCTTTCCGCTCCGCGTTACAGCGTGGTCGCCGTTTGCAGTACATCAAGCCTGATATTACCAATAATGACCTCGCATTTTTGCAATACACCGGAGGCACTACCGGTGTAGCAAAGGGGGCGATGCTAACCCACCGCAACATGCAGGCGAATTTGGTGCAGTCACGCGCGGCATATGGTCCGCTGTTACATGAAGGCCATGAGCTGGTGGTCACGGCTTTGCCGCTTTACCATATTTTTGCGTTAACCGTTAACTGCCTGCTGTTCATCGAAATGGGGGGCTGCAACTTGATGATTACCAACCCACGTGATATTCCGGGTATGGTAAAAGAGCTAAGCCGCTATCCATTTACCGCGCTGACCGGTGTCAATACGTTGTTTAATGCGTTGCTGAACAACGAAGATTTTCGTGAGTTGGATTTCTCGACGCTGCGTTTATCGGTGGGCGGTGGCATGTCGGTACAGCGCTCGGTTGCGGAAAAATGGGAAAAACTCACCGGTCGTCATTTGCTCGAAGGCTACGGGTTAACCGAATGTGCGCCTTTGGTTTCGGGTAATCCTTACGATCTACAGCATTATAGTGGGAGTATTGGTTTGCCGGTGCCGTCCACCAATGTGCGTTTGGTGGATGATGAAGGTAATGAAGTGGCTCACGGAGAAGCCGGAGAGTTACAGGTGAAAGGCCCACAGGTGATGCTAGGATACTGGCAGCGCCCAGAAGCTACCGATGAGATCCTCAAAGACGGCTGGTTATCTACTGGAGATGTGGTGACCGTGGATGACGAGGGTTTCTTGCGCATTGTCGATCGCAAAAAAGATATGATATTAGTATCTGGTTTCAATGTTTATCCGAATGAAATCGAAGAAGTTGTCTCGATGCATGATAAAGTGCTCGAGTGCGCAGCCATCGGCGTGCCAAGCGAAGCCTCCGGTGAAATGGTGAAAATCTGTGTTGTGAAGAAAGACCCTTCACTGACTCGCGATGAGTTGATTGCACACTGTCGTAAGCATCTCACGGGCTACAAGGTGCCGAAAAGCGTAGAGTTTTACGATGAATTACCAAAGTCCAATGTAGGTAAGATCCTACGCAGAAAATTACGTGAGGAGCAGACGGCCTCGAAAGGCGCCGCATAGCTTCTTGCGACTCTAAGAGATAAACGTTGACGCCGGTTGTGACCGGCGTCATTTTTTGTACTGATTAAATTATCTGGCGTACCAAGTCTGTCAGAGAAACGAAAATGAGAATGATGTTTTGAATTATCAGTTAATTACTACCAGCAGCGATCTCAAGCAAGTTTGTGAGCAGGCCAGCCGCCACGCCTACATCGCGTTAGATACCGAATTTGTACGAACTCGCACCTACTATCCTCAGTTAGGGTTGATTCAGCTTTTTGACGGCGAAACTCTGACGCTGATCGATCCGTTACCGATTACCGATTGGCAGCCGTTTGTTGCTTTGTTGAAAAATCCAGAGGTCACCAAACTTCTCCATGCGTGCAGCGAAGACCTTGAAGTTTTCTTGCATGAGTTCCAGACGTTGCCAACGCCAATGATCGATACGCAAATCCTTGCCGCATTCACGGGGCGTGCATTGTCGTGTGGTTTCGCAGCCATGGTGAACGACTACCTGCAGGTAGAATTAGACAAGAGTGAATCTCGCACCGATTGGTTGGCACGTCCGTTGACTGAACGGCAATGCGAGTACGCGGCAGCAGATGTTTTCTATTTGCTTCCGTTAGCCGATAAGTTGATCGCTGAAGTCGCAGAGGCAGGGTGGTTGGATGCCGCAAAGGATGACTGCTTATCTCTGTGTCGTCGTCGTCAAGACGTCGTCGATCCTGCTTTAGCCTATCGCGATATTACCAACGCGTGGCAATTGCGAACTCGACAGTTGGCATGTTTGCAAAAGCTTGCTGAATGGCGCCTTAATCAGGCGCGTCAGCGTGATATGGCCGTGAACTTTGTGGTACGTGAGGAAAATCTTTGGCAGGTTGCTCGCTATTTACCCACCTCTCAAGGGGAGTTGGGGGAGCTTGGTTTGAGCGGCCCAGAAATTCGCTTCCATGGTAAAACGCTGGTGGCACTGGTGGCTGAATCGGCGAATATCCCTGAGTCACAGTGGCCACAGCCCGTTGAGCGTTTGGTCGATCACAGTGGCTATAAGCATGCGTTCAAAGAGTTAAAAACAGCGATACAGAATGCGGCTGAGCGCAGTGGTTTAACGGCAGAGTTGATTGCCTCACGTCGCCAGATAAATGCGCTGCTAAGCTGGCACTGGAAGCTTAAAGATGAACAGCCAGAACTATTGCAAGGCTGGAGAGATAAATTGGTGGGTGAGCAAGTAAGAGTCATTCTTGCGACGCTGTAATGGATGTGTCGCTAATCATTGCTAGCATATAAGAATAAAGGCAGCCACAAAATGGCTGCCTTTATTTATTAGATAACCCAGTATGACTTAACTCAGCTTTCTTCAAACTGAATTTCTGTGTTGAGTAAGTGATGAGGCTTTCCTTCACTTATGCTTTCAATACAACTCACATTATTATGGGTATATATCAAAGATAAAGCTGCAATATAAAAACAATGCTTAAAGAAAGATGCCTATATGATTAGTCTTAAATTTAATGAAAAATAATAAATATTAGGAATAATCTTGATGGTACTATTCTCGAAATTCATTGTTTACTAAAAGGTCTGTTTAAATATACAGGCGTTCCCCTATATTTCTATAAGAGAACGTCAGGATAACAAAATCATTTAGCGGCTTCTTCTGCTTCAGGCAAGGTGACGTTTAGCTCTAATACCGAAATATCATCGCCTTTTTGTTCAAACTGCACTGTTAGCATCTCTGGATCTATCTGCACATATTTACAAATAACAGCCAAAATATCGCGTTTCAACTGGGGTAAATATTGTGGTTCACTATCACCGCGACGTCGCTCCGCAACGATAATTTGCAGCCGTTCCTTGGCTATATTGGCTGTCGGTTTTTTGCGCGACAGGAAGAAATCAAGTAATGCCATGTTTTATCCCCCGAACAGGCGTTTCAGGAAGCCTTTTTTCTCTTCTTCAACAAATCGGAATGCACGCTCTTCACCTAGCAAACGATCAACCATGTCTTGGTAAGCCTGACCGGCGTCTGACTCTTTGTCTAGTATAACAGGTTCGCCTTGGTTTGATGCGCGCAGCACGGATGGGCTTTCAGGAATCACGCCAACTAATGGAATGCGCAGAATATCCAATACGTCTTCCATGCTCAGCATATCCCCACGGCTAACACGGCCTGGGTTATAGCGAGTCAACAGCAGATGCTCTTTGATTGGATCTTCACCTTTCTCTGCGCGGCGTGATTTAGACGCCAGAATACCGAGGATTCGGTCAGAGTCACGTACAGAGGAGACTTCTGGGTTAGTGGTAATAATGGCTTCATCGGCAAAATACAGAGCCATCAGTGCGCCTGTTTCAATGCCCGCTGGGGAGTCGCAGACGATGAAGTCAAATTCCATCTCACCCAAATCATTCAGGACTTTTTCAACGCCTTCATGGGTCAATGCGTCTTTGTCGCGGGTTTGTGACGCCGGAAGAATGTAGAGATTTTCTGTACGTTTATCTTTAATTAACGCTTGATTGAGGGTCGCATCGCCCTGAATTACGTTAACAAAGTCATACACTACACGACGTTCACAGCCCATAATTAAGTCTAGATTACGTAAACCGATGTCAAAGTCGATAACAACGGTTTTCTTACCTTTTTGGGCCAAACCGGTGGCGATGGCTGCGCTAGATGTGGTTTTGCCAACGCCCCCTTTACCGGATGTAACAACAATAATGCGTGCCATGTATATGGGTTCCTTGTCGAAGGGCCTAGAATAGAGGTTGTATAGTTAAGGCACTGTCGCTCAAATTGAGTCTGGCAGCCTGCCCATAAAAAGCTTCAGGGATCTGATCGCTCAACCAGTACTGACCGGCGATAGACACCAGTTCGGCGGCAAGATGAGCACAAAAGATCTGACTGGATGTATCTCCGCTGGCACCAGCAAGTGCGCGTCCACGCATCATGCCATAAATATGAATATTGCCATCGGCGATGATTTCAGCGCCAGCACTGACGCTGCTAGTAACGATAAGATCACAGTCTCGTGCATATATCTGCTGACCAGACCGAACCGGCGTGCTAATGATGCGGGTTTTTACCGGTGCAGGTGGCTCGGGTAACACGACAGGCTCACTTTTCTTAATACCTTTCCCTTCACTTAACAAAGGCAGGCCTGCGCGGGTTATAGCACGTTTAAGCCCTTCATCGGTGCAACCACTTACGCCAATGACATGCAGCCCAGCTTCGGTAATGGCCTGTTGTAATTTCTGCCAGCTTGCGCCTTCAGGGACGTTAGCAATGTTAATAACAACAGGGGCATTTTTCAAAAAAGCGGGCGCTTGCTCGACTTTTTCGATTAATGCCTCACGTATTACCTCCGGTTGCGAATTATGCAAATGAACAACCGAAAGAGTAAAACTGCTGCCTTTTAGTTCTATTGGCGATTGTGACATCTATCCTGACTCAGTTTCAGCAACTTTAAATCCCCGGAATAACCACACAGGGGGTGATATTCCGATGTACATTAAGCATGTTATAGTCAGTGTTATATCTAGGCAAGTCGCCGTCTGAATTAATTAGAGTGAAAAAATGATTTGTACCATTTACAGAAGTTCAAAACGCGATCAAACCTATCTTTATGTCGAAAAAAGAGACGATTTTTCTCGGGTGCCTGAAGAGCTGATGAAAAGTTTTGGGCAGCCGCAATTAGCGATGATGATCGATTTAGAGAGCAAAAAGAAACTCGCCACGGCGGATATTGAAAAGGTTAAAAATGACTTGAAAGAGCAAGGTTATTATTTACAACTTCCTCCACCGCCGGAAAGTTTGTTGAAAATGCACATTGCACAGGCAAAAAAGTCAGCGGATGAATGAATAAGTGTGATGCTATTCACATAAATATCGTGCGCCGAGGGGGCTTGGCGCAAATCCATTGAAGTGATGGTGAGAGCAGCGGTAGTTTCGTACACCGGAGAGTGAGAAGGACGATAGATGCTGAAGTGCGGTTGGATACACGGCCTAAGTTTCAGTCATCCACATCCTTTTGGGTAACGTAGCGATGTTATCGCGTTGTGTATGACCACAGGAGAAGGCTATGTATCAACACCGTGATTGGCAGGGGGCATTACTTGAGTTGCCTGTCAGTAAAGTTGTTTGTGTTGGCAGTAACTATGGCGGCCACATCAAAGAAATGGGGGGAACTCAGGCTGCAGAGCCTGTTTTATTCATCAAGCCTGAAACCGCCTTGTGTGATATTCGTCAGCCTGTTGCGATTCCCAAAGACTTTGGCTCTGTACACCATGAGATCGAGTTGGCCATTCTGATTGGCACGCCGCTGAAGCAGGCAAGTGAAGATCGTGTCGCACGGGCAATAGCGGGGTATGGCGTTGCGCTTGATCTGACGCTGCGCGATGTTCAGGCTGAATGCAAGAAAGCAGGGCGGCCTTGGGAAAAGGCGAAAGCCTTTGATGGCTCTTGTCCGATCTCTGGCTTTATCCCAGAAGCCGAGTTTGGCGATCCGCAAAACACCGAACTTGTTTTGAGCATTAACGGCAGTGTTCGTCAACAAGGCAGCACGCGCGATATGATTACGCCTATTTTGCCACTGATCAGCTATATGAGCCGCTACTTTACGTTGCGTGCTGGCGACATCATCTTAACGGGTACACCGCAAGGCGTCGGCCCTTTAGTGTCTGGTGATATGCTCACGCTATCCGTCAACGGTAATTCATTGAGTACCCGCGTTATTTAGCCCAGCAAGTCCTTACTAGGCCTCGTTTTAGTAAGGACAAAACTTGCATCTCATCGCCAAAGCGTCTATATAGTCCAGCCCAACTGTAATTATCGGACATACAAGCATGACAACTCTCCCTTTCTGGCAGGAAAAAACATTAGCTGATATGAGCAATGATGAATGGGAATCACTTTGTGATGGTTGTGGGCAGTGCTGTCTGCATAAGTTACAAGATGAGGACACGGATGAGATTTATTTTACTAACGTCGCTTGTAATCTGCTCAATATTAAAACCTGTCAGTGCCGCCACTATGAGCGTCGCTTCGAGTATGAAGAAGATTGCATCAAGTTAACCCGCGAGAATCTCGAAACCTTCGAGTGGCTCCCGCCTACCTGCGCCTATCGCATGGTTCATGAGGGTAAAGATTTACCTGAATGGCATCCGTTAAAAGTAGGGTCTAAAAAAGCCATGCATGCAGAACGGATATCAGTCCGTTATATCGCGGTGCGTGAAAGTGAAGTCAATGATTGGGAAGAACATATTATGAACAAACCATTTTGGGCGACGAATGGCGAATAATCCTAATCAATTTAGTTAATTGCATCGAATGCTCAGCGCCTAAAAAAACCACCAAGTGTGGTTTTTTGTTTTTTAAATCTAAGCCATGCCAATTGTTGCTCATTTTATCAAAATAGAGACTTGTCTGAAAATAGTCTTCAAATATTGATTGAAAGAATATCTATCACTACGATAAGTCTTAGCAAAGAAATTTTAAAATTAGCAAAGGCGATTACGTGAACTATAAAATTAAACATATGTATTTATTATTAGCTTTAGGTTCGCTGTTTACGGTCGTTCTGGCTGCATTCATTAGTGTATGTTCCTCTGCCTTTTAGCTATCACTCAGTGCTTCTATTCCCCCAACTGAAAAAGTAAACCCCCTGATAGACCTAATACGTGTTAGTTAAGCCTGATTTTAGGGGAAGGCTCCCCGATGTGGTCGTAGCAGCGTTAGCTGCCAACAACGTTGCAGGGAGCAAAGTTGAACAACGCTTTAGCGCTGACCCCAGAGCGTGGAACACATGGATGTGTTCTATAACCGCACCGCGGTATGCTAGCCCCGTGTATCTCGATCTCTTAAATGAACAGTATTACCGATAGACGAGGCTTTTTACTTTTATTGAAGGTTTGCTGTGGTTAGCGAACGACCAAAACCGAGCACTTAGCATGGCGAACCACGGCCGCTGCATTCGAGCCAAGAAGGTAGGTTCGGGTACTCGGACGATGAGAGCCGATGACAATCAGATCGGCATTAATGATATCGGCCAGTTTCAATATTTGTTCTTTCGGTGACCCCATAACCGCATGAGTGGTTGCTCTGTCTTCGGGAATATTAAATTCTTTGGCCGTCTTGATAAGGGCGTCATTGGCTGCTTTCAGGATATCTTGTTTATCGACGGCGGCCGCATAGCCAAATCCAAACGCGGAATAGTAGGGTGAAGAGGGAATGACAACCACAAAGTGAATGTGAGAATCAACAAGTTTTGCAAGTTGCTCAACGTGAGGAATTGCCTGACGTGTCAGCTCAACTTCAGTGATATCAACCGGAACCAGAATAGTATTATACATATGGCCTCCCGTTTTACTTTTGAGGAAAATATCTTCTTTATTTAATTTAACAACCCTGTTTGAGATATAGAGTGATTGATATCTTATTCTATGAATAAATAATCCGTTGCTCACGGAGTGAAATAAATAGGTCATTAATTATTTTAAGGATCCTCTTGATGAGGATTTTATTTCCGTACTCTATTTTCCTATAAATATCAGGGTGCTTGAAATAAATGGTTTGTTATAACGATGAGATATAGTCGCAAACACATGGTTACCGCAGTTGTTGAATGAAGATGCTTACTGCGCCCCTACGACGTTGTTGCGTAAAATCATGTCATTAAACAGCCATGCCGTTAAAAGCTTCGCGATGAGTTTTTCACCGTGAAGCTAGTGATTTTTATTGGATAAGCAAGCCGTTACAGATGTTGCAAACGTTCCACAGAGATGATGTGCAGATCTTTAGCACTGGCGTTAAGGTATTGGGCCACATCAATCAGTGCAGCTTCTAAAACTTCCCCATCGGTTTTATTTAGCGTTGCCTGCCCATTCATGATGAAATCATGTGTTTGATTATTGGATTTATAAATTACCTTGAATTGATGCATCATTGTTTAGCTCCCCAGTGGTATTGACCCAGTCATATTCTCTCTCGTTATGTATAGACTAGAGGGCGGAGTGGGGGGATTCAAGGTGGGTGATTAAATAAGTCGACGTCGATCTGGCAATTCATATGACCAAGTGTTTTTCACATGATTTGCGCATTGCTAACAAACCTGTAGCAGGTGGCATAAAAAAAGCACCCAGCGGGTGCTCTTATGAGATAGTCAGGTTATTGGCTTAACGTCCGAAAAGATCGCGACGCTTTGGCTTAACGAATTGAGCAATTAACACTAAAACCGCAACTACTAGGTAAGCGGCAAAAATGCCTACCAGCCACTGTGGCATTTCCAAGGTTAAAAATTCCCATTGGCGCACTGAGCAATCGCCGCTTGCAGAGAAGATAGCCGGAGCCCACTTATCTAATGGTAACCATGATGGGAATGAAACGAAGAAATCGCAGGTGACAAATGGCGAAGGGTGCAGCTGAATCATGGTATGTTTCCATGCCAGCATGAGGCCTTCATAAGTGCTGTAAATCCACAGTAAAATAGCGACAAAACGTAGAGGTGTTTTAGGTGCAATGGCGCCAACAATTCCTGCGCCCATAATCCCAAACAACGCACAGCGTTCGTAAATGCAGAGCACGCAGGGCTTCAACAGCATAACATGCTGAAAATACAGCGCGACTAACTCAAGGATGAGCGCCGTCACGGCTAAGAGAATCCAAGCCCCACGTCCACGAGAACAACCATTTAAATATTGCAACATATCTGTTCCATTCCATGCCACAGCAAGATGAGCGCAGTGTAAACTATATTGTCTTGCCTGCCAGCCATTTGATTAAAAAACTAGTGATTGTTACGGTGCTATTAAGCGACTTAATGAACACTCGAGAAGACCTCATTGACTGGTGGTAAAGACAGCCAATGCCACTGGTAAAATAGTTGAGTCATCGGTTCTAAGGTGAACTGAACACAGGCTAAGCCGACCAGCGTCATGACAATGGTGTAAGGCAGTGCCATCCATACCATTCGACCGTATGACAAACGAATCAGTGGTGAAAGCGCCGATGTTAATAAAAACAGGAACGCGGCTTGACCATTAGGTGTTGCAACCGAAGGTAAGTTGGTACCGGTGTTGATCGCGACAGCCAACATTTCGAATTGCTTGAGTGATATCACGCCAGACTCTAGTGCCGCCTTTGCCTCATGAATATACACTGTGCCAACGAAGACGTTGTCTGAAATCGAAGAAAGTAGGCCGTTAAAGAGATAAAACAGCGTTAACTGATGCTCAGGCGAGGCCTGAAGTACAAAGTGAATGACAGGTGAAAACAGCTGTTGATCGATAATGACGGCTACTACGGCGAAGAATACGGTCAATAGTGCAGTAAACGGCAGCGACTCCTGAAAGGCTTTACCAATCGCGTGCTCATCCGTAACGCCGCAAAAAGCGGTCGCTAATACGATAACACTAAGACCGATCAAACCAACCTCCGCCAGATGGAAAGCGAGCGCGAAGATCAACCAAATACCAATGAGCGCCTGAATAATCAGCTTTTGGCGCTCCTGACGTGTACGCTTGCGAGTGGCGTTTTGATCATATTCGCGTAGTACCTGTCGAACGCGTTTAGGCAAGCGAGCACCGTAGCCAAAGACTTTAAAACGTTCGACTAAATAGCAGGTCAGCACACCACAAATAAAGACGGGAACGGTGACGGGAGACATACGTAGCAAGAACGATACAAAATCCCAATCGGCGCTTTTAGCAATAATTAGGTTCTGTGGTTCACCAACCATGGTCATTACGCCGCCGAGTGCAGTACCTACGCCAGCATGCATCATCAGACTGCGCAAAAAGGCGCGGAACTGATTCAGGATAGCGCGACGCCCCGCATTTTGCAGATGGCTATCATCATTGAGAGAAAGCGTGCCGGTCGTACCTGACGCGACGCTGTGATAAATCCCGTAGAATCCAACCGCTACGCTGATCACCACAGCAATCACCGTTAGCGCATCCAGAAATGCCGACAGAAAGGCTGCAGCGATACAAAAGGCCAATGATAAGGCGATTTTTGAACGAATGTTCAGTAATAGCTTGGTAAATACATAAAGCAGCAGCTGCTTCATAAAGTAGATACCCGCCACCATGAAGATCAGCAACAGCAACACTTCGATATTCGCGGCGACTTCATGTTTGACTTTATCGGCTGTGGTCATCCCAATGATGATGGCTTCAAATGCCAACAGGCCACCCGGAAGTAGAGGGTAGCACTTTAGCGCCATCGCCAGCGTGAAGATGAATTCAGCCACCAGCAGCCATCCCGCGGCGAAGGGGCTAACATAAAAGAAGACCAGAGGATTCAACAGCAGAAAAATGACAATAGCAACTTTGTACCAGTCTGGTGCGTTACCAAGAAAGTTTTTGCTGAAGGCCTGAGTAAATGTGGTGTTCATAACAACTTAGCACCTAAAAAATAAACAAAAAATGGAATATTTTAATACGAACACCTGACTATACTCTTTTTGCGCAATGACGTAAAAGTAGACCGTGCTGAAAATAAGTCCTTTAAAATCATTTTATTATTGTGGTTTTTTATCTGGTGATTTTAAGGCCATACAGAATATACGCATGCCGAGATAATTTACCTGCGTACATAACCCCGTTATACTGGCGTTATTGATCCAAAGGGGTATTTGCTATGAACGAAGATATTTTTGATTTTGACATCGATGCACAACTTGAGCAGGCTGAAAAGCGTGCACAGGAAAAAGCGAACGAAGTGCCGGTCGAACTGAATGATGAAGCTGACTGCGAAGGCTGCAAAATCTGAATTCAAATTGAGATGAAAAAAGCACCGAGAGATAAGATCTCCGGTGCTTTTTTTTTATCTGATTATCCGCGTTAGCAAGGGCACTTGCCTAGTTTGCCGCCTTGACTTGGGAAACGGGCTTCTAAGCAGTAGCGATGAAACTCGCGCTCGCTCATTGGCGTTAGCTCGGGATGATGTAGTTGCTGATGCCGCAGATAGTTCTGGTAGTCCTGAACGCCAACCATCAAGCGAAAACTTTGTGCAACCCGTCGCAGCGTCAATTTTGCCCATTGCCATGCTGATGTTGGCTGAGATTCACCCAGCGAAAGCGGTAAACAGCGAGTGATAGTCATCCCCGGTTGTGCTTGTCTCTTCCATGGCAGCCCGGTTTTAATCATCATGCTAGGGGTGTGGTGCAGTTTTTCAACCATGCGATCTTTCCTCACGCAATGCAGGAGTTGTTTCATGTACCGTTGGTTTATTAGAGTCCAACGCCCGACGAATCACGAAGAAAGCGGAAATCAACATGGTGACGGCAACTAACATAAAGAAGCCGCATAGTGCAGCGTTGATGTAGTTGTTCATCACGATGGTTTCCATGTCTTTGATCGTTTTGGCCGGTGCAATCAATGTGCCTGAGTCGATACCCGCTGAAAAACGTTTAGCCTGTGCCAAGAACCCAATGCTCGGTTTCTCATGGAAGATCTTCTGCCAGCCTGCAGTCATTGAAGTCACGAACAGCCATACCGTTGGCAAGATAGTGACCCACGCGTAGCGCTGTTTCTTCATTTTAAACAACACCACCGTACCCAAAATCAGTGCCATTGATGCCAACATCTGGTTACCAATACCGAATAATGGCCACAGGGTATTAATCCCGCCTAGAGGATCGACCACGCCTTGATAAACGAAGAACCCCCAGCCTGCAACGGCAACCGTCGTTCCTGCAAGGTTACCAAACCATGAGCGGTTGTTGGCCAAGCTTGGGATAGCGACACCGACCAGATCTTGCACCATAAAACGACAGGCACGGGTGCCCGCGTCAACGGCGGTCAGAATAAATAGGGCTTCAAACAGAATGGCGAAGTGATACCAGAATGCCATCATGGCACGGCTGTTAAAGACCTCGGTAATAATGTGGGCCATGCCGACAGCAAAGGTTGGTGCGCCACCGGCTCGGGAAAGAATGGAGTTTTCCCCGACATCTTTCGCGATCATCGCTAGCGTTTCAGGTGTAACGACAAAACCCCAACTGTTGATGACCTGAGAGGCATTCTCGACCGTGGTACCGATCAATGCCGCCGGTGAGTTCATGGCAAAATATACGCCAGGGTCGATAACCGAGGCACAAATCAGTGCCATGATGGCAACGAAGGATTCCATCAGCATTGCACCATAGCCGATGAAACGAATGTGGCTTTCACGTTCGATTAATTTTGGTGTGGTGCCGCTGGAAACCAATGCATGGAAGCCTGAAATGGCACCGCAGGCAATAGTAATAAACAGGAACGGGAACAAGCTGCCGGAGAAGACTGGCCCAGAACCGTCGATAAAGCGAGTGACCGCTGGCATTTTCATTTCTGGCGCAGCGAAGACTATGCCCACGGCCAAACCAGCAATCACACCGATTTTCAGGAACGTAGATAGATAATCGCGTGGTGCCAACAGCAGCCACACAGGGAGTACCGACGCGATAAACCCATAGATTACCAATACCCACGTGAGAGTCGTGCCATGCAGGGTAAAGAAGGGACCCCAGTAGGGATGCATCGCAATATCGCCGCCATAGATAATCGCCGCCATCATCAGTACAAAACCAATAATAGAGACTTCAGCGATTTTGCCTGGGCGCAGATAGCGCATATATATGCCCATGAATAGCGCAATCGGAATAGTGGCTGCGATGGTGAATAGCCCCCAAGGGCTATCCGCCAATGCTTTGACGACCACCAGCGCGAGAGCCGACAGGATAATGATCATGACCCCCAATGCGCCAAGCATGGTGATGACTCCGGCGAAAGAGCCAAGCTCCTGTTTAGCCATTTCTCCCAGTGAACGCCCATCGCGGCGTGTGGAGATAAACAGCACTAAGAAGTCCTGCACCGCCCCCGCCAGCATGACGCCAACTAAGATCCAGATCGTTCCGGGTAAGAAACCCATCTGAGCGGCTAGAATGGGTCCTACTAAAGGCCCCGCACCGGCGATAGCCGCAAAGTGATGACCAAAGAGCACCCATTTATTGGTCGGAACGTAGTCCAAACCATCGTTATGGCGCTCTGCGGGAGTTAAACGGCGATCGTCGAGTTCAAAGACCTTTTCGGCAATGAACAGGCTGTAAAAACGGTAGGCAATGCTGTAACAAGCGATGGCGGCAACCACCAGCCATACCGCATTGATATGTTCACCACGGCTCAGTGCTAGCATGCCAAAAGCATAAGCACCGATTAACGCCACCAATAGCCAAATCAGGCCGGATCGGACGTTTTTCATTGTACGGCTCCTTCGTATAGGGGAGAGGTATTGATTTATTGTTGTATAAGAGGTTTGGAGACCAAGCTCGCATGGTTAAATAAAGGTTAAAATTCGGTCTTTGTCATGTTGATTAATCAAGCAGGCAATAGAAGTGTGAGGCTGGTCTGATTTGTAATGATTACGTTGAAAAATGACGCAAATTTGTGAGCTTGCGATACATATCGCCCAAGGAATAAACATAAAAATTGATGTGCATCAATTTTGGTATGACCAAATAACCTGTCGTGGTATTCTTTCCTCAGAGAATTAAATCAACCTGCGTGAACCGTACGTAAATTAAGGGTATTAGTTATTTACTGTTAATTAACTATTGGTTTACATTTTTTACCAAGGGAGAAGGCTTTGAGCGCATCTAAGAAAAAAATCGTGATTGTCGGCGGTGGTGCGGGCGGTCTCGAGCTGGCAACCAGTCTAGGTCACAAACTGGGCCGTAAAGACAAAGCGGAAATCATCTTGATTGATCGCAACCATAGCCACTTGTGGAAACCTTTACTGCATGAAGTTGCCACCGGATCGTTAGACGATGGTGTTGATGCGCTGAGCTATCTGGCCCACGCACGCAATCACCACTTTACCTTCCAGCTCGGTTCGTTAACCAACATCGACCGCGCCGCACAGCAGCTCACGCTGGCTGATATTCGTGACGAGCAGGGCGAAGTTTTGGTTCCACAGCGCGAGTTGTCTTACGACATTCTGGTCATGGCTCTTGGCAGTACGTCGAACGACTTTGGTACGCCGGGCGTGAAAGACAACTGTATCTTCTTGGATAACCCGCATCAGGCTCGTCGTTTCCATAACGAAATGCTGAACCTGTTCTTGAAGTTTTCAGCGCAGAAGGACAAAGCGGCGAAGGTTAACATCGCGATTGTTGGCGGTGGGGCGACCGGCGTTGAGCTGTCTGCGGAATTACACAATGCGGTGAAGCAACTGCATAGCTACGGTTTTGAAGGGTTAAGCAGTGAGGCATTGAATGTGACGCTGGTTGAGGCCGGTGAACGTATTCTGCCTGCACTACCTCCGCGCATCTCGGGCGCAGCCCACAATGAGTTGACGAAACTGGGCGTTCGCGTACTGACAAAAACCATGGTGACCAGCGCCGACAAGAATGGCTTGAATACCAAAGATGGCGAATTTATTCCGGCTGACCTGATGGTTTGGGCTGCTGGGATCAAAGCGCCTGATTTCATGAAAGATATTGGTGGGTTAGAAACCAACCGTATTAACCAGTTGGTGGTTGAACCGACGCTGCAAACGACTCGCGATCCGAATATCTTTGCAATCGGTGACTGCGCGTCTTGCCCACAGCCGTCCGGTGGTTTTGTACCGCCACGCGCACAGGCAGCGCATCAGATGGCATCACGCTGCTATGCCAACATTTTGGCGCAGCTTAAGGGCGGTAACATGAAACCTTATATCTATAAGGATCATGGCTCATTAGTTTCACTATCCAAATTCAGTACCGTAGGTAGTCTAATGGGTAACCTCATGCGGGGCTCAATGATGGTGGAAGGGCGTATTGCTCGTATGGTGTATATTTCACTGTATCGTATGCATCAGATTGCACTCCATGGCTACATCAAAACAGGTTTGATGATGCTGGTGGGTGGGATCAACCGAGTGATTCGTCCACGCTTGAAGTTACATTAATAGCTTAACCCTCTGAGTAGCGACAAACGGCTCCCAAGTGGAGCCGTTTGTGTATCTCGTATTTCACTTATTTCCTTCCAGAAAGAACGCTATCTGATGATTGTTAGACTATCGCCGATAGGAACTTTCCCAAACAATGGGTTTGGGCTTGTTTGGTTATGTTGTCTGATTGTTACTACGAATATTCCTATGCACACTACCTGTATATAAATTTGGTGAAGCACGCACACCGAGCGAAAGAAACGACAAACTTTTGCATCGTTATGAGCGTATGACGTTAATCAACACGACGTTTATAAATATTGCGTGAGTATATTCAGGAGGAGTGCCCTGTGAATAAATCAATGTTGGCAGGCGTGGGTATTGGGGTTGCGGCGGCGCTTAGCGTGGCTGCGGTGGCAAGTCTAGACGTTTTTAGTACCGGTCCACGTTATGCGCAGGTGTTATCAGCAACCCCGATTCACGAGTCAGTGAAGACGCCGCGACAGCAGTGCCGCAATGTAACGGTCACGCATCGCCGCCCGGTACAGGATGAAAACCGCATTGCAGGATCGGTACTGGGTGCGGTTGCGGGCGGGGTGCTAGGCCATCAAATTGGTAACGGGCGCGGCAAAGATGTGGCTACCGTTGTTGGTGCGTTGGGTGGGGGTTATGCGGGTAATCAGGTTCAAGGTTCAATGCAAAACAACGATACCTACACGACAACTCAGCAGCGTTGCTCAACGGTCTATGACAAATCGCAAAAACTGCTCGGTTATGATGTCACCTATAAGATTGGCGATCAGCAGGGGCGAGTTCGGATGGATAAAGATCCTGGCACCCAGATCCCCGTCGACCGCAATGGTCAACTGGTGTTAAATCAGAGCGTGTGATAATTCGATAGCGCAGAATCAAACGGGGTATATATTTATACCCCGTGGTGTGATTTAAACTCGATGCTCGGTAAATTCATTCAGCAGAGAGCCAATAAATTCCAAACGAGCCTTACGTTCGCTGAGATCGACAATAAACTTCAGCTTAGTGGGTCCATCTAAGCGGAAGATTTGCGGTTTCTTCTGCAACAGACCAATTAGGAACATGGGGTCAACGTGGTTTTTCTCGCTGAACTCAATAAACCCGCCTTTATCATTACCTTCGATCCGACGAATACCCAGCGCCATGGCATCCAAACGCAGCTTCGCGCTTTGCAGCAGATTGCGCGCTGCATCTGGCAGCAAGCCAAAGCGATCGATCAGCTCAACTTTTAGCTCTTCCAACTGATCGTCATTTTTCGCGCTAGCAATGCGTTTGTAGAATGACAGGCGCGTGCTGACGTCAGGAATATAGTCATCCGGTAGCAGGGCTGGCATGCGCAGCTCAACATCGGTTTGATTGCTGGTGAGATCCTCGAGTGAAGGTTCTCGCCCCTCTTTCAGTGCATCAACGGCGCTTTCCAGTAATTCCATATACAGAGAGAAACCGATGGTCGTCATCTGTCCGCTCTGATCATCTCCCAACAGCTCGCCTGCACCGCGGATCTCTAGATCATGGGTGGCTAAAGCAAAACCTGCTCCTAAATCTTCCAGAGAAGCGATGGCTTCCAAGCGTTTTTGCGCATCGGTGGACATGGCCTTTGGCGGCGGCGTCAGTAAATAAGCATAGGCCTGATGGAATGAGCGACCAACGCGACCACGTAGCTGATGCAGCTGTGCTAAACCAAAATGATCGGCACGTTCGATAATGATGGTATTGGCGCTTGGGATATCAATCCCTGTTTCGATAATGGTCGTACACACTAAAACGTTGAAACGCTGATGATGGAAATCATTCATTACGCGTTCAAGTTCGCGCTCGCGCATTTGCCCGTGGCCAATCGCAATACGCGCTTCCGGCACCAATTCTGCTAAACGCTGAGCCGCTTTTTCAATATTCTCGACGTCGTTATAAAGGTAGTAAACCTGTCCACCACGCGTGACTTCACGCAGAATGGCTTCGCGAACGACTAAGCTGTCATATTCACGCACAAAGGTTTTTACCGCGAGGCGACGCGCCGGCGGAGTCGCAATAATCGACAGATCACGCATACCACTCATTGCCATATTGAGCGTTCGCGGTATTGGTGTTGCAGTGAGGGTTAGAATATCCACGTCGGCACGCATGGCTTTGATGCGCTCTTTTTGACGCACGCCAAAGCGGTGTTCTTCATCGACAATCAGTAGCCCCAGATCGCGCCACTGCACATCGGCCTGTAATAGCTTATGAGTACCGATCAGAATGTCGACTTTACCTTCTGCGGCATCTTGCAATACCTGAGTTTGCTCTTTTGCGCTGCGGAAGCGGGAAATCATCTCAATGCGAACCGGCCAGTTGGCGAAACGGTCGCGGAAGTTGTCGTAATGCTGCTGTGCAAGCAGCGTGGTAGGCACTAGAACCGCGACCTGTTTATTGTTGTGTACCGCGAGGAACGCGGCGCGCATGGCCACTTCGGTTTTTCCGAAGCCAACGTCGCCGCACACCAAACGATCCATCGCTAGTGGCTGACACATATCGCTGAGTACGGCGTTAATGGCCATGCTCTGGTCAGGCGTCGTTTCAAATGGGAAACTCTGGCAGAACATTTGATAAGCTTCGCGATCTTGCTTAAAGGCGAAGCCGGGTTTAGCCGCACGCATGGCATAGATATCAAGCAGCTCGGCGGCCACGTCTCGAACTTTTTCTGCTGCCTTCTGACGTGCTCTGGTCCACGCATCGCTGCCGAGTTTATGCAGCGGCGCACTCTCATCGGCTCCGCCAGAATAGCGGCTAAGCAGATAAAGTGAGGATACGGGCACATACAGCTTAGCATCACCGGCGTAGGTCAGAATGAGATACTCACCTTTGATCCCGCCGGCTTCTAGCGTAGTCATTCCGCCGTAGCGGCCCACACCGTGTTCTAAGTGCACCACCGGCTGGCCGATGCTGAGTTCTGCCAGATTACGGATTAGGGTGTCAGTATTGATGGTGCGTCGGTTGTCTTGGCGGCGGCGGCTAACGCGCTCGCCGAGCAAATCGCTTTCGCAGATCAGTGCGAGTTTGAGCTCGGGATTGATAAATCCATGCTCGCACGAGCCCTGCATGATATAGATTTTTCCCGCCTCAGCATCTTCTATACGGCTGATAAGTGAAGGGCTAATTTTGATGCGAGCCAGCAATTCGAGCATGGTTTCGCGTCGGCCTTCACTTTCTACCGAGAAAACAATGGCATCCTTAGTGCTTTCAATGAAGCGTCGCAGGTTATCTAGCGGGCTTTTATTTTGTGCCTGAACGGTCAACTCTGGTAAAGGTTGATAGTTTAGGTTGGTATTAGCCGCTTTTTTATCCAACTTGTCGGTTTTTAGTTGAACACGCGGCCACTTTTTCAGCGAAGAAAAGAGCTCGTCTACACGTAGCCAGAGTTTATCCGGTGTTAACAGCGGACGCATGGGATCCACGCGGCGGTTTTCATAGCGCTGATTCACATCTAGCCAGAAACGCTCTGCCGAAGCCTCCAGCTCACCGGTATTAATGAGCAATGTGCTAGCAGGAAAATAGCTAAACAGCGGTGGAAGCTCCTGACTAAAGAACAGCGGCTGCCAATATTCAATACCTGCTGGCCATATGCCTTTACTCACCTGTTGATAGATATGTTCAGGGTCACGGCGGACTTCAAAGTGCTCACGCCATTGGCTGCGGAAGAGTTCAATGGCGGTTTGATCGGTTGGGAATTCATGCGCGGGCAGCAGGTTGATGAATTCAACTTCGTTCAATGTACGCTGGGAATCAACATCGAATACGCGCAGGCTGTCGATTTCGTCGTCGAAGAAATCGATGCGATAAGGCTCGTCGCTACCCATGGGGTAGAGATCGAGCAATGCGCCACGAGTCGCAAACTCGCCGTGTTCCATGACCTGATCGACGCTGCGGTAACCGGCTTGTTCGAGCTGGCTACGCAACTTATCCCGTGATAATAGCTGACCTTTTTGCATCACAAGCGCATGACCATGCAGGAATTCATGCGGGCATACACGCTGCATCAGGGTATTTACCGGCAGGATAAATACGCCACGCTTCATGGTGGGTAACTGATACAGGCTAGAGAGGCGCGCTGAGATAATATCTTGATGCGGTGAGAAACTGTCGTAGGGCAGCGTTTCCCAATCAGATAGAGTGGTCACCATCCGCGAAGTAAACTGCTGGATTTCATCGCGCAGGCGCAATGCTGATTGGATATCGGAAGTGATCAGCACCACTGGACCAGTGTGCTTTTCGGCGATTTGCGCACATTCCAGCGCACAAGCAGAGCCCGTCAGCTGACCTAAAAGCCGTACATCGCCCGCTTTGGCCGGTAGCGTATAACGCTCAGGTAACGTGAATTGGTATTGTTCAGACATAAATCGTTAGTCAGTCTCTGTAGCTCTTTTGGCGCGTCGCCTCATCAGGCACCGCAGTTCTGAGCTTTATTATCCTTTATCACTTTTCTTTGGCAACAGCAGAGTAGGGTATTTGATTTAAAATTATTAAAAACAAATGGTTATATTCATTTTTATTTTCATTTGCTGAAATTATCGGCAGATTTGAGGGGGGTTAATGCTAAAGCGGTGAATTAATAACCAAATAACAATAAAGAATAACCATGAAAGAAATATCCCCGACTCTCCAAAGAGTCGGGGATATTGAGAGTCATGCGACAGATTAAAAGTTAATGCGGAAACCGACATTGCCCATCAACGGTGATTCAACATGCTGTCCGTTGCGGTAGTTTGCCTCGGCGTACAGCGTGGTCGTGGACGTCACTTGAACGTTTACGCCTGCGCCATATTTACCTGCGTTACCGGAGAAATCATTGTTGAAATCGTTATTTCGATTAATCGTTACGTTATTGGACTTAATGAACTCGCGCTCAACGGCGACACGAATGTAAGGTTTGATGTCTGTGCCATTCGATAAGGAGAATTGGGTTCCGAAAGTGCTACCGATCTCCGCCTTCGCCGAGCGATTATTATCGATGTTCGCCTTCATGCCGTTATTCAGCGTAATGTCTTTGCTTTCAGCAATGAAGTAGGAAGTGCGTAAATAAGGTTCGGCAAACCAAGTGTCGGCAAAACTGTAGTGATAACCGGCTTCTAATGCACCACCGATAGCATTCTGATGATAATCACTGCGGGCTGAGCTGCCAGATGTCATTCTGGCGTTGAGTGAGTTGCTAAAACGGTTAGCTTTTAACACACCATCAATGTAATAGCCGCTGTTGTCGAAATAGGTCAGGTAGGCCCCGATGCTATAGCTGTCGATGCTGCTATTACCCCCGCGTGCGTGTTTCAAACTATTGTCACTGTATGAGGTGAACGCACCAGCCAGCAAATAGCCGGACTCTAAGGTAAAGACCTTGTCCCCACCGATCTCGAAGCCATTCTGTTGCATGCGGTAGGCCGCATTATTTGTGCTTTCGACGTGAGTGTTGTTGGTCAAGTATCGACCCCAAATCCCCGCGTTTTGTCCTTTACTCGCGTTAAGGTCACCTTTACGGAATCTTAGGCTCTGCAGCTCGCCATCAAAAATAAATTGATTTGCAGAGGCCATGCTAAGCACCGCGTCGGTTGACGGTGTCGTCTGGGGTTTTGGTTGTGGCTCCGGAGTGGGTTCCGGTTCTGGGGTAGGTTCAGGTTCCGGAGTTGGATCGGGATCGGGGGTTGGATCAGGGTCAGGAGTCGGGTCTGGGTCGGGTGTAGGTTCAGGATCTGGCGTACTGGAGAAATCAGAGCCCAAATACCATACGTCGCCGTGCATGCCATCCTTATCCGCTTGCTTTTTAAGCGTGTACATATAGGTGCCGCCATCCACGGCAGCAATAGTATGCCCCGAGAGAGACGCCAGACTAAAATGGGCTCCACTGCTTTGATCATTAATTAGATTTAACGTTGTATTGCCGGGATCGGTGATCTCTTTGCCTGAGTCCTGTACTACGACCTTATGATTGCCACTGCCGTCAGCTATTGTTAAGAAATCACCACGCCCTTCCTGAATACTGCTGTTGAACAAAAAGTTAAGATTGCCTGAGAGCTTATCTACGTTTAAGTGTGAATGGGTGTCAGCGTTAGCTTGAGAGAATATAACGTTCCCATTACCTTGCAGAATGCCGATGTGGGCGCCTTGAGTATCACTTCCGTTGGCAAAAATCTGAACAGTGGTGTTTTCACCATTCAAATTAACTGATTCAGCATAAGCTTCAGCATCCTGATCTTCGGCAATGATATTTAATCGGCCTTGATTGTTTATCTGAGTCTCACCGAGCAGCTGAGCCGTATCCCGCAGGGTGGTGCTGGCGTTATCATTGATGGTGACGTTTTCAGCCGAAGAACTGGCATAAATATATTGTTCAGCATGATCAAAAAGCTGGGTGTCAACAGCAGATGAACCCATCAAAATATGCTGTGTCCCATCGAGGTAAACCTGCGTATGCTGAGCAGTGCCACCTAGAGGGTTAGTTTCGGTGGCGGTAAGAATTTGCGAGCCACCATGCACGTGTGTATTTGTGGCAACGCCGCCAGTAGTCACATATTGAGTACCACCATCGTTGATAGTCGTGTTATCAGCCTGACCCTCTAAGCGAACCTGCTGTGTGCCTCCCGAGTTGATCAGCGTATTTTGTGAGGTTCCTTTTTGCTGTACGAACTCGGTTCCCCCATCATTGATAATAGTTCCCTGGGATTTCCCCTCTAGATAAACAAACAAACGCCCACCTGCATTCACACTGTTGTCAATGGATTGCCCGCCGTCCACCTTGTTTTTATAGACGTAAACAGTACCACCATCGATCTGAGAGTCTTGCAAGGTTCCGCTTTCAACAACACGGATTAATGCACCTGATTTGATTATGATATTGGTGGCATTTGCTGGCGCATCTGCAAAATAATCATCCCAAGCTATCATTGGATCTTTACCAATCCAGACTTCTGCACCATCGTTAACCGTAGAGTCTTTCAAGTAGCCCACGACGCTAAGTTTACTGCCTGCCAGAGCGTTAAGATTGATACCGCTACCTGCGTAGCCAGGGCCTGCGCCGATTTCGTAGCATTGATCTGCGCCTAAGTCGCCGCTGATGGTGCTATCGCCACCCCAAGTCACATTAGGGCGATCGCCACAAAATGTAGCCGCACTGGCTTGGTTCGCATACCCCGCTAAAGAGAAGGCTTGAATTAAAGAGAGCGCAATAAGAGTTATTTTTTTATCCATGAAAATATTCCCTGATTCATAAAAACTTAATATTAAGACGAGCGTATTTTCTACCTAGCACACTGAAATCATGCTCTGATAGGAAGGGTGCAGAGGGTAATTGTTTTTACTTGAGATGATTCCATTCAGTTATGATTATTGATATGGATTCATATTTATCTCCTGACTGGATAAAGGTAATATGTCAAATAGCAGTGCGATTGTTCTAATATTGAGTTTCTTTAATGCGTTAATTTTATGAGCACTGATTGTTTTCTGGCTGATATTGAGCTTTCCAGCGATAGTCGCTGCACTTTTCCCTGAAAGAAGTGCGTTAATAACCTGCTGTTCTCTTTTAGTTAGCATAATTCTGGATGAGTTATTTGGCCGAACTGACTGGTTATGAGAATAAACAACGCTCTCCAACTGAGCTTTGAGGTCATCAATTTTGCTCTTCGTTGAAATAATCCCGCTTACGCTGTGATGAGAACGTAATTCATGATACGCAAGGCGCTGCAGTGTATCTTCGCAAATAATAATGATTTTGATGCTAGGAATTCTGGCAACTAAGTTTTCAATGAACGGATGAAAGCCTTTTGTGAGGCTATAAAATCCACTAGACGCATTAACGACCATAATTAGTCTGTCAAGATCATTTTCTACTGATTTATAACGACATTTATCGATATCGCTTATGCTGTTGAAGGTATGGATCTCAGTGTGGTGCCCCTGTTCTTGAGTAATATCTAATAAGAGGCTTTTTAGTCCATTCCTTATAAAATGGCACCGTTCGACAATAGCAATTTGTGGCATACAGATCCCTGTTTACGATTTCCAATGTGTACTTTTATTATGCAATGACCTCTTTTAACTTTGAGCTAGTGCGTGTGTAAATATTTTTAGTACAGTAGATGGAATAGAATTATTCTTCTGGTGGAGACCGGTCGCTGAATTTTTTAAAGTTACAAACACCTGTTTTGTTATAATTGGTCTAATTAAAAAAATAATAATATAGCTTGTTAATGGTTTTAGTTTACTCATAAATTCTGTGTGATTAAAGATGGTTTTACAGATCGAAAGGCTATCAATTGATAGGTACCATCTATTGGTATTTTGTTATCGATCGTTTATATGAATTGAGTAGTGCGCAGGGTGAGTACCAAAAGGTGTTATATGCACATCTGCTATTTTTATATAAAAATGAATGAGTAAGATAGGAATCATGGTGAATTTTATTAGCGTTATTTTTTTTAAAAGAATTTTTACAGCAAAAAATAAGTGGATGAAATACTGAATTAGGATACGAAACAGCTATTTTAATCTATTAAAAAATGACGATTTATGAGTCGGTGAAGTTGGCATAATTGCGTTGTCTAAGGTACGACAGGCTATTTTTCAGAATATCCTTAGGTAAAAAGTATAAAATGAATATCTAATATTCATGGATGGAATGTTTCGCTAACTAAGTTACCGCCGTAAAACGAACAGCGAGGTGAGTGTGCTCAAAAATGCGTCACTACTAGGCGATGAAATTGCTGTCTTCTGGTAAAAAAAGAGAGTGTTTTGGGTTCCCTAAAGGGGTTGTAAACATTATCATCAACAATCTCTTTGCTTTAACTACAGCAACCGAACGGATTTCATGTATCAACCTGTCGCGTTATTCATCGGTCTGCGTTATATGCGCGGACGAGCCTCAGACCGCTTTGGCCGGTTTGTCTCTTGGCTTTCTACTATAGGCATCACGCTTGGTGTTATGGCGCTCGTCATCGTTCTTTCGGTGATGAACGGTTTTGAGCGCGATCTGGAAAACAATATTCTTGGATTGATGCCGCAGGCATTGATCACATCGACACAAGGGTCGATAAATCCAGAGCAGGTCCCCGCCACACAGTTTGAACATCTGGCAGGGGTGAAACGTGTTGCCCCTCTGACAACCGGCAATGCCGTGTTGCAAAGCGCACATAGCGTAGCTGTGGGCGTCATTCTGGGCGTCAATCCTAATGAGAAAGAACCGCTTTCTGCTTATCTCAATGGCTCCAACCTACAGGCGCTGCAGCCCGGTCAATACAATGTCATTTTAGGTGACCAGCTAGCAGGGCAGCTCGGTGTTAAGCGCGGCGAGAAACTGCGGATCATGGTGCCGAGTGCTAGCCAATTCACGCCGATGGGGCGCATTCCTAGCCAGCGCGTGTTCAACGTGGTGGGCACTTTTTCTGCTGACAGCGAAGTTGATCAGTATCAGATGCTGATGAACCAACAGGATGCTTCGCGTTTGATGAGATATCCGCTGGGGAATATCACCGGTTGGCGTGTTTATATGGATAAACCTTTGGCGATTGACGCTCTGGTAAGTCAACCGCTGGAAAAAGGCTTGGAATGGAAGGACTGGCGCGAGCGTAAAGGCGAGTTGTTCCAAGCGGTCAAGATGGAAAAAAACATGATGGGTTTGCTGCTGAGCTTAATTATCGCTGTGGCTGCGTTTAACATTATTACTTCACTGAGCTTACTGGTGATGGAAAAGCAGGGCGAAGTTGCGATCCTACAGACTCAAGGCTTAACACGTGGGCAGATTATGTCCGTGTTTATGGTGCAGGGTGCTAGCGCCGGAATTATTGGTGCGTTGTTAGGTGCAGGGCTTGGCGTGGTGTTCGCCAGCCAGATCAATGTCATTCCTGGTTTGGGGAAAATGTTAGCCGGTGGCAATTTACCGGTTGATATCAATATTCTGCAGGTTGTGCTGATTGCCGTTGTGGCAATGTTGCTGGCGCTGCTTTCTACGTTATATCCGTCGTGGCGAGCTGCCGCGGTGAATCCTGCTGAGGCTTTACGTTATGAGTAACTCTCCGTCTTTGTATAAAGAACTGTTGCAGTGCAAAGACCTGTGCAAAACCTACCATGAAGGCAAATTGCACACGGACGTATTGCGTAATGTGACCTTTGACATGCAGCCGGGTGAAATGATGGCCATTGTCGGAAGCTCTGGTTCGGGGAAAAGTACGCTGCTGCATCTGCTCGGTGGATTAGATTCGCCAACGTCTGGTGAAGTGATATTCAAAGGCCAGTCACTTAATGAGATGAGCTCAACCGCGAAGGCGGAATTACGTAACCGCGAACTGGGTTTTATCTATCAGTTCCATCATCTGTTGCCTGATTTTAGCGCATTAGAGAACGTAATGATGCCGTTGTTGATCGGCGGTAAAAAGGGTGAGGATGCGCAGGGTAAAGCCATGGATATGCTCACCGCCGTTGGTTTGGCGAAACGTAGCCACCATCGGCCGTCTGAGCTTTCTGGTGGCGAGCGCCAGCGTGTCGCGATTGCCCGTGCCTTGGTGAATAATCCTTCGCTGGTGTTGGCCGATGAACCGACCGGTAACCTCGATATGCGTACCGCTGACAGTATTTTTGATCTGTTAGGTGAGCTGAATGTTCGTCAAGGAACCGCTTTTTTGGTTGTTACTCACGATTTAGCGTTGGCTAAGCGCTTGAACCGTCAGCTTGAAATGCGTGATGGGCAGCTTCAGCAAAATGTGACCCTGATGGGGGCGCAATAATGTCGGTTTCACCATTATCCCTGCTGATCGGCCTACGCTTTAGCCGTGGGCGCCGCCGTGGTGGCATGGTGTCTCTGATCTCCGTTATTTCTACCATCGGTATTGCACTGGGCGTAGCCGTGTTGATCGTCGGGCTAAGCGCCATGAATGGTTTTGAGCGTGAGCTAGACCATCGCATTCTTTCCGTGGTGCCCCACGGTGAAATTTTTCCTGTAGAACAGCCGTTCACTGGCTGGCCACAGGTGCTGGAGCGTGTGGAGAAAGTTAAAGGCATTGTTGCCGCCGCGCCTTACGTTGAGTTTACAGGGCTGATTGAAAGTGGCACTCAGCTAGTTGCGGTACAACTGCGCGGCGTAAATCCTGAACAAGAAAGCCGCGTGAGCTCACTGTCACAATATGTGCAGGATAATGCGTGGTCGAAGTTCAAAGCAGGTGAGCAACAGGTTATTTTAGGCAAAGGTGTGGCCGATGCGCTCCATGTAAAAGTTGGGGATTGGGTGACTGTGATGGTGCCCAATAACGATCCTCAGATGAAACTATTACAACCTAAACGTATTCGTCTACACGTTAGCGGCATTTTACAACTGAGTGGGATGCTGGATCACAGCTTAGCGATGGTACCCCTGGCGGATGCCCAGCAGTATCAAGATCTCGGTGACAGTGTCACCGGTATCAGCATCAAAGTTAATGACGTGTTTAACGCCGATAAGCTGGTGCGTGACGCGGGTGAAGTGACCAATGCTTACGTGTATCTTCGTAGCTGGAAAGGTACCTATGGGTACATGTTCCGTGATATCCAGATGATCCGCGCCATTATGTATTTGGCGATGGTGCTGGTGATTGGTGTGGCCTGCTTCAACATTGTCTCTACGCTGGTTATGGCCGTGAAAGATAAGAGCAGCGATATTGCGGTACTGCGAACGCTCGGCGCGAAAGATCGGCTGATCCGCGCTATTTTCATCTGGTATGGTTTACTGGCTGGAATGGTGGGGAGTGTGTCTGGTGTTGTGATTGGTGTCGTAGCATCTCTGCAGCTAACGAACATCTCGAAGATTATCGAAAAAGTGATCGGACATCGTTTGTTATCTGGAGATATCTATCCCATCGATTTCCTGCCAACTGAACTGCATTGGGTTGATGTAGTGGAAGTGCTTGCCACGGCGATTATTCTAAGTCTGGTTGCTAGCTGGTATCCAGCTCGACGAGCCAGTCGTATAGATCCTGCGCGGGTATTGAGCGGTGGTCAGTAATGCATGCTGACTCAATAGGAGTTGTGTAGATGTATTACGGTTTTGATATGGGTGGCACCAAAATTGAGCTCGGCGTGTTTGACGCTGAACTTAACCCGATCTGGCAAAAACGCATAGCGACACCGCATGATGATTACCGTGAGTTGCTTAATGCCTTTGCATCACTGGTATTTGAGGCTGATAACCTGACGGGAACGCAGGGGCAAGTAGGGATCGGGTGCCCTGGGTCTATTGATGCGGATAAGGGCACGCTTTATGCGGTCAATATACCGTCAGCCCTAGGAAAACCATTGCCGCGTGATTTATCTGCCCTGATTAAACGCCCCGTGCGTGTTGATAACGATGCCAACTGTTTTGCTTTATCGGAAGCGTGGGATGCAGAGTTCCGCGCTTATCCGAGTGTGCTGGGGATTATTTTAGGCACAGGCGTGGGTGGTGGTTTAATTATCAACGGTAAAAGTTTTACAGGCCGTAATTACCTTGCCGGAGAGTTTGGTCATTTACGTTTGCCGGTTGATGCGCTCGATCGCATTGGGATGGATACTCCACGCCTTGCTTGTGGCTGCGGGCAACAGGGCTGCATCGAAAACTACATCTCAGGCCGCGGTTTCGAATGGTTATACCAATATCGCACCGGTGAAAAGCTCGGAGCGAAAGACATTATCGCTCGCTACCGCGCCGCTGATGCACAAGCGTTGGCACACGTTGATTGTTTTGCTGATGTGCTAGCGATTTGCTTGGGAAATTTATTCACCGTTATCGATCCGCATCTTGTGGTGTTGGGCGGTGGGCTATCGAATTTCTCCGAGCTTTATCCCTTGCTGAACGAACGGGTTCCACGTTCTATGCTGAGCGCAGCCAAAGCCCCGCGTATTGAGCCTGCTCGATACGGTGATGCTGGCGGAGTGCGAGGCGCGGCATTTTTAAATCTGACCGACTAATTACGATTATTATCTTTGTTGTGGCAAAGAAACCATTGAGGAGCAGTCGTTATGCGTACCCGTCATCGTATATGCCGGTTTAGGAAAAACAAACGATTGCGGCATCAGCGTTTTCGCTCTCGAATTTTCCACCGTGACACACTGTGTCACGCGAACAATGAGGCGGGAGGGTGTATGACTAAACCCTATGTTGTGGTTCTGACCGGCGCAGGTATTTCGGCCGAATCAGGAATACGTACGTTTCGTGCAGCCGATGGTCTATGGGAAGAGCATCGGGTTGAAGATGTGGCGACACCAGAAGGCTATCACCGCGATCCTGAGTTGGTACAGCGCTTCTATAATGCGCGTCGCCATCAGCTGCAGCAGCCAGAGATTCAGCCTAATGGGGCGCATCTAGCACTCGCTGAACTTGAACGTCAGCTAGGCGATCATTTTATGCTGGTTACACAGAATATTGATAATTTGCACGAACGTGCGGGAAACACACGAATTATCCATATGCACGGTGAGCTGCTAAAAGCCCGCTGTACTCAGTCAGGACAGGTTATCCGTTGGGAAGGCGATCTTTCCGTAGATGACCGCTGTCACTGCTGTCAGTTCCCTGCGCCGCTGCGACCCCATATTGTCTGGTTTGGCGAAATGCCGATTGGTATGGATGATATCTACGAAGCATTGGCTAAAGCAGATTACTTCATCGCGATTGGGACATCTGGCCACGTGTATCCCGCCGCTGGGTTTGTGCATGAAGCCCATCAGAATGGCGCTCATACGGTAGAACTCAATCTCGAACCGAGTCAGGTCGAAAGCCAGTTTGATGAGAAGCACTATGGCGCCGCAAGCCAAGTGGTGCCGGAGTATGTCCGCGATCTGCTGGAAGAGATTTACAAATAATCGTACATGTACGGTTATGACATAGCGCCCGTTTATTTCGCCATCTTTACCCTGTAAAGATGGCGAAACTGTTTAGGCTATTTGACCGTCCATGCCTCGGAAAATTCGCGATCCTGAAATAACTCCATCAATCCGCTGATTTGTTTCAAACGCAATACCTCATCTGCATCCATGCCCAGTTCTTCACTGATCTTCTCATCGCTCCAGCCGAGGCGATAAAGTTCGCGTACGATATCCGACATGATACTGATTTGGTGTTTGCCGCGCGCGCGATTATGACGAATTGTCGCTGCGATGCGATGGGACTTTTCGTTTTCTAGATCGTTTAAGATGACGACAGGAAGATAGCCGCGGACACGTTTACGTAGCTTAGGACGATCGGCGGCCAGTTCACGGCGATGAAAACCATCTACGATGACATAGTCTTTATCATCATCTTTTATTTGAGCGGTAACGATCGGTTGGGTGTAGCCATCACGCAATAACGATGTATATAAAAGCCGCTTTTCAGGTGGGGCAACGTTATTGGGATTATAATCATTCGCGACAACATCTTCGATAGACTTCCAGAGTACACAATCGATAGGCTCATTGCTAAATGGACTCACTTGATGAAGCATGACTCGGATCTTATTTAAAGCCTCAATTTTTATGGCTTCTGGCATAGATTCCAACTCTACTTTTAGATCGTTAACTAACGTATCAATCTTCATATAACACTCCAACACTTCCTGCGCGCCTGAATTCTTTTGTGATACCGCTCATAGCTACTAGGTTTATTTGGGCTAAATGATAAAGAACGACACCAATAATCATTTCTTAGAAGAACTTTGCAAATGCGTCGCCAAGACGGAATATCTTTAGAGCCAATGTCTTTCTCTTGTTCATCGGGTATATCAATGGGAAAACCATGAGTCTGATACCAACGTAAATAAATAGCGATTTTGTTACGATAATGCTCTGCGGTTTTTTGCGGCATGCTGTCGAGTAAGAATAGGGCATAGCTGCGCCAGTTATGATTATCGGGTTTATGTACCTGACGGCGAGCATAAAAATCACCACGGTTATTTGCATAAATTCCACCCGTATTTGCACCTGATACACGCGTGCAAACACGTTCCCAACATTCAGGTTCTAGAACATGATAAAGCCATAGCCCTTGACGTTGTTCAGGGCCAAAAGGTTCGCAGATACGCATAGAACGAAGCGCTACGCCAGCCTGATACATCAGGTCATACAGTGTGTTATAGGCTTTCCCTGTTGAGGCAAAATAGGTCCAAATATCTTCGGTTTTCCAATCGTAGACTGGGTAAATGCTATAGCAGTGTCCAGAAATGTTAGCGGTAGTCCACGGTTTGTCATCAGCAAAACGATGTTTTCGTTTTGATGCAACGGCCCAGAAGCGGTTATATGATTCGTCGGTGCGAATACCGATCATCATTGCGCTGGGTTGTTGCATGGAGTACCAGCTTGCGAAGGCCGGCATAAACTCTTCAAAAGTGATGCCGTCATAATAAAACGGGAAAAAAGCCGTATCAGAGATGGCGTCAGCGGGAAACTTGCGTATCCACTCAATATCGGGAGTCCAGCATTGCCATTCCGGCTGAAATTGCGAAACAGAATTCCCCGTCGTAATGGGTAATGCAACCCAATAAAACGTTCCGATCTCGGTATGATATAAGCGTCGCATCTTCTCAATATGGGTGATGGTATGGGTAAACTGAGCCTCCCAGTCAATAAATAAAACGTCGAATTTCCTGTTATGCGCTTTCGCATATTCGGCAACTAAATGGAGTAATACCGTGGAGTCTTTGCCGCCGGAAAAAGAAACGCAAACGCGAGAGAATGTATCAAAAGTCCATTCAATACGCGATTTTGCCGCTTTTAGCACATCAATGCTTAAAGCTATTTTTTTATTAGTTAACGCATCCATAGCGATTTATTTTAAGACATTGTCGTTCAGGTGATGTAGAGATTAATAGAATAATACGTAACGTAATAGGTTGATAGCTACATATTTTAAATATGTTGCCTAAATCTAAAGTTAAATTTGGTTAATAAATAAAATATTAATATTGTTTTTTAATTTATATTGGGTGGTCGTATATATACGACCACCCAATAGTGAATTGCTATGATAATAGCTGCAGGATTTAGTCTATGAAGAACCAATACCCGCTATTAATTAATGCAGCTAAGGTTGCAAGGAAACTAGGATCCTCAAGTGCATCGCCGAGCATGGCTGAATTGATCACATATTCGCGAGCAAGAACGTGGGCAGCGGCAGCATGGTCAGTAACGATAACTTCACCGTTTACAAAACAACTTCCTGCAACGTTAATGACGCGCAATCCTCCGAGACGTTCTAGGGATTCGCCCGCTTGAAGCAGCTCATAAATCTCTCCTACCTGATACGGTGGCTCAGGTGGCGCGATATCGAGCTCATGGCGAGACTGGCTGACGAATTCACCAAACCATAGATTGAAGTTATCTTGGTTTTGTAACTGGCTCATCATCATTCCACGTAGCTTTTCTAGCTCGGCGGCTTGAACCTCCGATGGGTTATCGCGTAGCACAAGATCGGGATCGCTATAGCGTTCGCTGCCGAGCTCATTAGCGAGCACAAAATCGGCAAAGCCGCTGATTAATTCACGTCCACTTGGTGCTCGGAAACCGACGGAGTAGTTAAGTGAGTTTTCCAGCGCATAACCTTCATGAGGGAAACCTGGGGGAATATAAAGGATGTCACCCGGTTCCATCTCTTCATCGATGATGGCGTCGAAAGGCTCGACTTGGAGGAGGTCGGGGTGCGGACTGTGCTGTCTTAGCGGTGTCTTTTCGCCTACGCGCCAGCGACGGCGGCCGGTTCCTTGAATGATGAATACGTCGTATTGATCCAAATGTGGCCCAACGCCACCTCCAGGTACCGAGAAGGAGATCATCAGGTCGTCAGTACGCCAGTCTGGCAGTTTACGGAAAGGGCGCATTAAAGCACTGGATGGAACATGCCAATGGTCGACGGCTTGAACCAGAATCGACCAGTTATTCTCACCGAGATGATCGTAACTTTCGAAAGGGCCATGTGCGACCTGCCAACGACCGTCTTGATGGCTAACAAGGCGACTATCGACCTCGTTTTCCATTGCCAAGCCAGCCAATTCATCAGGAGAAATGGGATCAACGAAATTCTTGAACCCGCGCTTTAGAATGACGGGGCGTTTTTGCCAGTAGCGTTGCAAAAAATCGTGCCAGTCGAGATCGAGTTGATAATCCATTGTTAATTCCCTGTGTATGTATCTGTTGGGATTATAACGGAAGTACCGTGGGATTCCTCCGCCTGTTTGTCACAACTCTGGTTTTAAAGAAAATAATTTAGGTTTTAGAGAAAATATATTAGACAACGGCGCCTGTTAAGCGCCGTTTGTGAGTGTAAGGAGGGACACTTGCGACGCTCAGTCGAGCGTATGTGAAATTTGCTGACGGCCGAAGTGGATACTCATGCGTGCGCCACCGAGGGGACTATCGGTGATAATGGCTTCACCATCATACTGTTGTAGCAATTCATCAACTAATGCTAAACCAAGGCCTTGTCCAGGTCGCAGAGTATCGATTCGCTGTCCACGGCGGAAAATCAAATCGCGCTTGCTGGCGGGAATGCCAGGCCCATCATCATCGATGATAATAATGAGCTCTTTTTCCGTTTGTTGTGCCGTGATCTCAACGAACTCTAGACAATATTTACAGGCGTTATCCAGCACGTTCCCCATGACTTCCATGAAATCATTTTTCTCGCCGACAAACGTGAGTTCGGGAGAGATATCCAGAGTGATATCAACCCCTTTGCGTTGATATACCTTATTGAGTGCGGAGCAAAGGCTATCTAACAACGGCGGAACGGAGTGAAGTTCTCGATTGAGCATGTTGTGCTCAGATTGCATACTGGCGCGATGCAGGTAGTAGCCAATTTGCTGTGAAATACGACTAATTTGCTCCAGCATAATCGGCTCAGCCTGCTCAATTTTTAAGTCTTTTCCATTACGCAGCGAGCGGAGAGTGCTTTGCAACACCGCGAGCGGTGTCTTTAGGCTGTGAGTGAGGTCTGATAATGTCGTCCGATAGCGAGTATAGCGCTGACGCTCGTTGCTGAGCAGGATGTTTAAATTGCGCACTAAACCACGCAGTTCGCGAGGAGGATTTTCACTCAAAAGTTCTCGCTTGCCGCTTTCCAACTCTCGCACCTGTGTCAGCAACAGCTTTATCGGCTGTAGGCTCCAATATGCGGCTAACCAAAGCAGCGGGACGACCAGCAAAATATTGGCGATAAGTACGTAGGTGAACCATCCCCAAACCATATCCGAGTTCTGCAACTCTTGAGGGATAGTATCCACGACAACGATAGTCAGTGCCGGTAGGCGGTCCGTTGCCGCATATTGGTTAACGGCCACGGAGTGCGTCATGGCATCGTCGTCGTCGTCGTCGTAATCTTTTAGTTGATCCTGAACCTTCGGGTTATCCCCTAAAACGGCGCTACTGAATATGGTGCTGGAGTCCAGTTCGTAGAAACCGGGCTTCTCCAACCAAGATTTATCAATGCGCTTTTCTAGTTCGGGGACTTTGCGTTGTGACCAGAGCAGTTTGCCTTTATCGTCGTAAATCATGACCAACGTCGGTGCGTTAAGATCGAAGTTAGGCGGCGAAGTGATGGTCAATTTGCCATTTTCAAAATGCGCCAAGCTGAAGAACAGATTGCTTTCGCCCCGCAGCAGACGGAACGTTGTTTTATCAAAACTGACGACGTAGCCGACGACCGCAACGACTCCGTAGGCCAGTGATAGCATAAATACAACGGCCGCTGTCGCGAGTAAAAACCGTGTTCTTAGCGAAAACGGCTGTGCTTTATAGTGTGCCCAACGCGGAAGGTTCATCAGTTAATATCAAACCTGTAGCCTTGTCCACGAACCGTGGTGATGACTTCTTGCGGGTATTCGTTTTGTAGTTTTTTACGCAGACGGCCCATCAATACGTCGATGGTGTGACTTTCTCGCAACTCGGCATCAGGGTAGAGCTGTAGCATTAGCGCGTCTTTGCTGACGACTTTGGCGTGGTTACGAATGAGCGTTTCAATAATGGTGTATTCAAATGCGGTCAGCTTGATGAGGTTTTCATTCACCGTAAGCTCACGACGAGACAAATCGATCTGGAATGGTGGAAGGGTAATGACCTGTGAGGCCAAGCCGCTATTGCGACGCATCAGGGCTTGCATACGTGCAATAACCTCTTCGAGATGGAAAGGTTTTGTCACATAATCATCTGCGCCAGCTTCGAGCACGGCCACTTTATCCTGCCAGCTTTCCCGCGCAGTGAGTACTAAAATAGGGAGTTTGATTTGCTCAGCACGCCAACGGCGGATCAGACTGAGTCCATCCTCACCCGGTAAACCCAGATCAACGATAGCAATGTCTGGCGTTTGTTCTTTAACAAAAAAATCGGCTTCTTTGGCATCCTCGGCGGCATCAACCTGATGTCCCATATCTCGCATCTGAACTGAAAGGTGGTGACGAAGTAAACCGTTATCTTCCACAACCAGAATTCGCATGAGTGACTTCTCCATAAGATAAGGCCAAGAGGCGATGCCTCTTGGCAAACGCATATGATGTTATTTTACTGGAAAGTATAGCGGATCCCGATCTCACCGATCTGATCGTCAACTTTCCAGTTATGGTAGGTATAACCAATTTCGGCGGCCAGATTAGGCGTCAACGCATAACCAGCCCCGATACGAGCTTCATTGAAGCCGCGGCTATCATATTCAGCATAGCGATAAGCAGCATTCATACTGATTTTGTCGGTGATGTGGCTTTTAACGCCAATCTCACCGGTTGCGCTGCTCCAGTTTTCATCACGCTTCTTATCATAATCAAAGTTGCTTGAAACAGCGTGACCGCTCGCGCCGATCAAAGCATACATATCGGTGGTTGGGTTAATGGCAAAGTGATAACCCAAGCCAAGCAGGCTATCGCCGCTAGCTCGCTGGCTATTACCCATTGCGTTTAAACGCGCATCGATGAACACATTGTTTTCGAAACCATATCCACCGCGCAGGTAAAAGCCACCCATGGTGGTTTTGCTTTGATCTGGACGGTTCTGGTGCACTAATTTATCAAAATCGCTTTTGTTTGTGATGCCGCCCACCTGCAAGCCGCCAGCAACGTAGGTGTAGTCATCTGCAAGTGCAACGCCGCTCATAGCACTAATGATAGCGACTGCGCATAAAGATTGTTTAAACATGTGTCATTTCCTCGATATTTCATTGTTGTAGTCTTTGTTACTGCGACAACTAGTATCGAAAGAACCAACTAAACCTTTCCTCAACCATGTACCTCCAAACTTAAACGAAAAATAAACGAGGTGAAATGGGCTTTTACAGGTTTTTCTCTTGAAAGGGAACTTTGTCTGCGTGCAATAAGATAAACGAAGAAACCGCAGCGTATGAGGAGAGGAATACGTCACTGCGGTTTTTTAGGTCTTTTAACGGTCCGGTTCTGCCATAGGGGATTAAATATTTACGGCATAGGTCTCACGCTTAGTCCGGTTACAAATCGAATTAGTGCTTGATATCCGCTTTAGGCAGATCTGCACGGATATCGCTGACCTGCGATGCGCTAACGGGTTCGGCCTGATTTCCCCAGCCTGTTCGTACAAATGATAGCAATTGAGCGATATCCTCATCGTTGAGTCGCCAGCCAAAGTCGGGCATCGTGAGGCCTGTTGGGGCTGACTGCGTTTTTGGAACATGAGAGCCTTTCAGCACGATACTAATCAGCGATGAAGGATCTTTGCTTAGCACGACAGGGTTATGTGCGAGAGCAGGAAACGTATTCTTGTAGCCGAGACCATCTGAACGATGGCAGGCTGCGCAATTATCGAGGTAAATCTGAGCTCCTGTCTGAGTGACTTTTCCGCTTGCCAGTGCCTGATAAGTCTTGTCGTCACGAGTGGGTTCTGGGGCACTATCGCCAACAGGTTTAAGCGATTTCACATACACGGCAATCGCTTGTAAATCATCATGACTAAGGTATTGAGTACTATCCTGCACCACATCTGTCATGGAGCCGAACGCTGCCGATTCTTCCGTATGACCCGATTTTAGGAACTGGGCGATGTCTTGCACACTCCAGCGGCCTAATCCTGTGACTTTATCTCCGCGCAGGTTAGCTGCGTGCCAGCCTTCTAACGTTCCTCCGCTCAGATATTCTGACTCCGTCTGGTCAAGGGCTTTCTCTTGGAAACCTATTCCGCGAGGCGTATGGCAAGAGCCACAGTGGCCTAGTCCTTGTACAAGATAAGCCCCACGATTCCACGTTGTATTTTGTTGTGTATCGACTTGGTATGTACCATCGTGGCGGAATAACATATTCCAAGCGGCTAGTGGCCATCGCATGTTGAGCGGCCATGGTATATCGCTGTCTTTGTTTGTCTGAGCGACAGGTTTTACGCCATGTTGAAAATAGAGATAGAGATCTTGAAGATCGTCGTCATTGATTTTGACAAACGAAGGATAGGGCATCGCTGGATAAAGATGGCTACCATCTTTGCGGATGCCTTGGCGAACAGCATCCGCAAATTCTGCATAGCTATATTCACCTATCCCGTTTTTTCGATCCGGCGTGATGTTGGTTGAATAGATCGCGCCTACCGGCGTGGTCATTTTTAATCCCCCCGCGAAAGGTTGCCCTCCGGGAGCCGTATGGCAGGCGGCGCAATCACCTGCGCGTGAGAGATATTCTCCATGGGCGATGCGTTGTTCGAGTGGTGTAGGCGCGGCTTGGATGCAAAAACTGCTCGTACCCAGTAAGAGCATGGCTAGCTGTGTTAGCGTGATCGTTTTCATGATTGCTCTCCCTGTTAGGCCTGAACCAATGGGCCAGGATTGGCTAAGTATTGAGTGCGAATGGCATGTGCTGACCAATAAGCAAGTGCGCCAACTAATCCTGTGGGGTTATAGGCCATATTTTGTGGGAAGGCGCTGGCACCCTGTACGAAGACGTTGGGTACGTCCCAGCTTTGCAGATATTTGTTAATCACACTATTGGATGGATTGTCGCCCATGATAGCGCCACCGGTGGTATGCGTTGACTGATAGGGGCGTACGTCGTAATGGCTGTTCATATCCATTACAGAGATTTTCATCTGTTTAGGGTTCATAGCCGTCGCAATTCCCTGCATTTTGCTGGTGATGTGCTGTGTCATTTTGATTTCGTTTGGCTTCCAATCAAATGTCATACGCAATAACGGTTGGCCGAAATCATCTTTATAGTTGGGATCGAGGTCGAGATAACATTCTTTATACGGCATCACGGAACCTTCAGAACCAATACTCATGGAGTGCAGGTAGTTATCTTTAATCCCTTGCTTCCATCCAGTCCCCCATGTTGGTGTCTCTGCGGGTAACGACATTTGTTGAATCGGGCGACCGCCGGTGCGCACTGCAGATATGTAAGCGCCACCGATAAAACCGAGATCGCTATGATCAAAGTTGTCGCTATTGAAGTCGTCGATAACAGCGCCTGCGGCGCCTGCACCAATGAAGGGATTGAAATTGGTGTCCTTATCAAAAAATACAGAGATACCGCTGTTCATTTGATAGGCGTAATTTCTGCCGACCATACCTTCGCCCGTTTGTGGGTTATAAGGTGTTCCAATTCCAGAGAGTAACAGCAGACGAACATTGTGCAGCTGGTATGCACTTAAAATCACGATGCTGGCAGGTTGTTCGATTTCACGCCCCTGAGCATCGACATAAGTCACTCCGGTTGCCTTTTTACCGCTACTATCAAGATTGACCTTTGTGACCATTGAGTTAGCGCGTAGCTCGAAGTTTTTTCTCTGAGTTAATACCGGGAGAATCGTCGATTGAGGGGAGCCTTTAGAATACATAAAGCATCCGAAGCGTTCGCAGAACCCACAGTAGTTACAAGGGCCGAGTTGGACACCATAGGGATTGGTGTAAGGCTGGGAACAGTTGGCGGCTGGGATAGCAAAAGGATGATATCCGAGTTCTTTAGCCGCTTGGCTAAACAATGTGCCAGAGTACAGTTGTTTAAGCGGTGGCGTTGGGTATTCAGACATCCGCGGCCCTTCGAAAGGGTTACCGCCATCAATAATTTTCCCCTGCAAATTGCCTGACTTTCCTGCCGTTCCGCATACTTTTTCGAACTTATCAAAAAAGGGTTCTAAATCGTCATAGCTCACAGGGTAGTCCTGCAACAGCATTCCTTCAGGGATGAATGACTTACCATAACGTTCCATCACGGTGGTATGCATTTTTAAATCACTGGGAAGGGCGCGCCAGTGCATTCCGTTCCAATGTACTCCGGCACCGCCGACGCCGTTACCTGGCAGAAACGATCCAAATTGACGATATGGAACGGCATAATCACCCGGGTTGTGGCGCACGGTAACCGTTTCTTTTGATGCCTCTTGGAAGAGTTTTAGGCGGATCCCATAAGTTAGTTCATCAGCGATGCGAGGATAGGCAAAATCAGGATAGGTATCGCGTTTTTCCCCGCGTTCTAAAGCGACGACGCTCAAGCCCGCATCGGTCATTTCCATCCCCATAATGGCGCCTGTCCAGCCGAAGCCGACAATAACCACATCAACGGGCTCTTTTTTTATTGTTGTCATTATGCAGTCCTCTTGCTGGAAATACTGATGGGGCCTTGTGGGTAGGGCTCATTCGGATGGTCGACCCAATCCGTGTAGTCGGCGCGAGCTCCGGGGAAACCTATGAGTTGCCACGATGCCAACGTCTGGTTTCCGCCGTGAATAGGATCCGCCAGATAGCCTTCTTTGGTATTTTGCAGCAGTAGGTCAAAAAACATTTTCGCGGATACGCTATCGAAGCTGGGCTTATCTTTTTCAAGATTAGAGAGAACCTGATCTTGTTGATCTGGGGAAAGTTCGGCAAAACGCTGTTTAAACTGCTTGCGACAATAGTTATTTACCTCACTGATACCTAAACGATAAACCTCTCGCGGCACGAGTTTGGATTGGTATCCAAGCTCGGGAACCGCAGAGACAAATGGCGGATGCATATACCAGAGACCGCCGCGCCCAAAAGGAGCCTCCATTTGTTTATCGATAAACACCGGCACACCTTGCTCAACGGCCCCTGGGCCATTGGCATCACTCGGGATTAATCGCTCACAGGCGGCCAACAAAAATGCCCATTCTTCATTATTAAAGTAAAGAGGGACATAGTGCTGGCTGACGCCGGGCGATTTTTCAGAGGCTGTCTGCGCCGCTGATGCGAACGAGACAACCCCCGAACCGGTAGCCGCGGCTAGTGGGATAAGTGTGAGCGTCTTTTTTAAAAATTGCCTTCTGGATGGCATTGCTTCATGGGGCTTTGACATAACTACAGCACCTTGCATTAAAGGATACGCTCTACTCATAAAATGCAGCTGGCTTTGATTTAGCGCCAGATTGAGAAGAGAGGATCGAAGGATGATGAGAGTCTTATAATTGGCATCTAGTTGCCTTATTTATGATTAGGTTGCTAATCATATATTCCATTGTAATTGCATGGATATAAAAAACAATTAAGAAAATATTTTCATACAATTTATTTACCACTCAGATAACTATCGATAACTAGCCAAGGGTGGGTTTAGGGAGCATAGGAGGAAAATGGCAAAGAAAACGATTGCCTCTAAGGGGGAAGGAAATATGATTGTTCGATTCAGCTCTCAGTATTATTTCAATGGTATTATTAAGGTACTACGCAATGAAAGGGTTCTTAGTCCATTCGTGTGCAAGGAAATCAAATGCAAACTGTGAATAATAACAATACAAAACTCTCCGTGATGATGTTCGTGGAATGGTTTATCTGGGGGGCGTGGTTTGTTCCGCTTTGGCAATATCTGAACAAACTGGGGTTTTCTCCCTCTGAAATTGCGTGGTCGTACAGCAGTACTGCCATTGCCGCTATCCTATCTCCAGTGTTAGTCGGGGTTATCGCAGACCGATATTTTGCTGCGCAGAAAGTATTAGGGTGGTTACACATAGTGGGTGGGGGGCTGATGCTGCTGTTGGCTTGGCAAATTCAATTCTCTACTTTTTTTCCGCTGTTGGTCGTCTATGCCTTGACCTATATGCCAACGGTAGCGCTGACCAATAGTATCGCTTTTGCCAATATTCGCGATACGGAAAAGGATTTCCCACGCATTCGTGTGTTAGGCACTTTAGGATGGATTGCTTCTGGGCTGGTGGTTGGATTTGTGCTACCACCATTATTGGGGATGGAAAACGTCTCTGACACTAACCTTCCGTTGATTGTTACCGCTATTGCCTCTGTGCTACTCGGTCTGTACAGCTTCATGCTACCGAATACACCGCCGAAAGTCGGGCAGCGTACGGACATCAAAGACCTGCTGGGTCTGAACGCGCTAGGACTATTGCGCGATCGTTCATTCGCTATTTTTGCTTTGTGCTCATTCCTGTTCTGCATGCCGCTGGCGTTTTACTACCAGTTTGCAAATGGCTACCTAACTCAGGTTGGTTTACAAAATGCGACAGGGTGGATGACGCTGGGTCAGGTTTCTGAAATTTTCGCCATGCTTGCGTTGCCGTTCCTGCTTAAGCGTTACGGTATTAAGAAAGTGCTGTTGTTAGGCTTTGTCACCGCGGGTATCCGCTATGTTCTCTTTATCTACGGCGGTACAGCAGACATGCTGATGTACAGCATGTTATTCATCGGCATTCTGTTGCATGGCGTGAGTTATGACTTCTATTTTGTCACCGGTTATATCTACGTTGATAAGAAAGCACCTGCTCATATGCGCACCGCGGCTCAAGGCCTGATCACGCTGATTTGTCAGGGCTTCGGTAGCTTTATTGGTAACTGGCTAGGCGGGCGTGCAATGACAGCATTCCAACTACCTGAAGCGCACAACGGGATGACTTTCGACTGGTTTACCGTCTGGGGCGTGGGGGCAGCGATGGTGTTTGCGGTCATGCTGTTATTCGTACTATTTTTCCGCGAAAAGAGTAAAGAAATCGGCCAAATTACCCTCTGAAATTAATACTGTTTTTTGAATCCTAGCGGAGACGACAGGTCTTTGGCCCGTGTCTCCGATGAAATATTGAGGTTGTTATGACGTTACAAGTATCGGCAGGAAAAGATCTAACTATCCAGCAACGCATTCTGGGAGCGCTTTATGGCCAGATGTTGGGAGACTCTCTGGGGATGCCGTCTGAGCTGTGGCCACGTTCTCGGGTGCGCAGTCATTTTGGTTGGATTGATCGTTTTCTGGATGGCCCACAGGAAAACTCTGCTGCTTGTTATTTTTCCGCCGGCCAATTCACTGATGATACGTCAATGGCGCTAGCATTAGCCGATGCCTTGTTAGAGGCAAATGGGAAAGTGGTTCCAGAGCTGATCGCGCGTAACGTTATTCGTTGGGTCGATAGCTTCGATGCATTCAATAAAAATATCTTGGGCCCAAGCTCTAAAGTGGCGCTGCGTGAGCAGAAAGAAGGCAAGCCGATTAGCAGTTTGGAAAACAATGGTGTGACGAATGGCGCAGCAATGCGTGTTTCCCCCCTAGGGTGTGTCTTGCCATCGGCACCGTTACGCACCTTTGTTGATCAGGTGTGGGAGGCGTCGAGCCCAACGCATAAGTCTGATATTGCTGTCGCGGGGGCAGTCGTCATTGCGTGGTCAGTATCTAAAGCGATTGAGGGCGCAAGCTGGGCCGAAATTAAAACGGCTTTGCCTGCCGTTGCCGCCTATGCACAAGAATTCCGTCCATCCACTTTCAGCGCGTCGCTGGCAGCGCGTATCGAACTCGCGCTTTCCGTGGTTGCCCATGCGGATGGTATTGAAGATGCCAGCGAGCGTGTCTATCAGTTGGTCGGAGCCGGTGTGAGTACTATCGAATCAGTTCCTGCAGCGATAGCAATGGTGGATTTGGCTAACGGCTGTCCGAATCGGTGCGCGGAATTGTGTGCCAACCTTGGGGGCGATACCGACACCATCGGGGCAATGGCGACGGCGATCTGTGGTGCATTGCAAGGCGTTGATGCGATCAAAAAGGCGTGGCTGGATACGCTAAAGAAAACCAATCCCATTGATATGACGCGCTATAGCCGTGCGTTTGAACAATTTCGCGCTCAATGGCAGGAAAGCAAATAATGAAACCGTGGCTGAACCAATTTGTTGAACAACGCAAGCAGGCGCAGCCCGTGATGGTGCTTGGTGCCTCAGTGATGGACGTTGTGGCAGAAACCGATCGTTTGCCTGAGCGAGGTGGCGATCAGCCTGCTTTCGAGCGCGGCGTACATCTGGGGGGCTGCGCGCTTAATATTGTCTTAGCGCTGCATCGTCTTGAGGTAAATTGCACACCGATGCTGCCCGTTGGCGAAGGTATGTGGGCCGATCGCTTACGAGCGGAAATGGCGCGGAAAGGTATTGAAAGTCAGCTTAATGTAAGCGGTGGCGATAATGGCTGGTGCCTGGCGCTGGTTGAGCCGGATGGTGAGCGTACTTTTATCTCTTTCGACGGCATTGAGAACCAATGGCAGCCGCATTGGCTGGAATCTATGCAGCCAACATCCGGTTTTGTGTCAGTCTCTGGTTATCAGTTAAGTTCTCCGAACAGCGATGTATTGATTAATTGGCTACAGCACTTGCCTGTGGAAGTTAAAGTCGTGATTGATTTTGGCCCTCGATTAGATCGTATTGCCCCGCAAACAGTACAACAACTGCTTCGCCCCGGAGTGATCCTGACGTTGAACGAGCGTGAGGCTAAACTCTTGGGCATGCAAGGTGATGACGTTGTCGCATTCTGCCATCGGCTTTATGAGCTGACTCATGAACTCGTGGTGGTCAGAATGGGAGATGCAGGGTGTTATTACCAACGGTCTCATGACGATGCTGGATGGGTTGAACCCTGTCGTGTACAGGTGGTTGATACGATCGGTGCGGGCGATAGTCATTGTGCAGGATTGCTCGCAGGGCTGGCGAGTGGACTCACGGCTAAAGATTCGTTGATATTAGCCAACCACGTTGCCGCGTATGTGGTTTCATTCCGAGGCGGTGATTGCGCGCCGACGGTTGGAGAACTAACGACATTTTTCTAACCCGTTACGCCCAGTCTCCTTCAAGCACGACTCAAGCAAGCACTACTCAATAATCAATCGTGCTCGCTTGCCGGTCATTGTTAACATGCCGACAAGCGAGTCGATAGTGAATTTATCGGTCTTTTGATTAACAACATCTGACACTCTAGGACGAGAGATATTCAAGATCTCAGCGGCGGCACTCTGCTTGAGATTGTTTGTGGTAATCCACTGGGTGATTTCAACCATCAGCATGACTTTCATCTCAAGTTCTGCACTAATTTGTGCCAGAGATTCGGCCTGTAATTGCGTGGCTGTAACGCTAGAAAAACCTAACTCGGTAAAAATATTCCCATCGGCTGGCGTGAGGTGACGAGATTTAACATCAATATGATCAGCCATGTTTGAGACTCCTTTCTTTGATGATTTCTTGGTAGCGCAATGCCACGATTTCATTGTCTTTCTGCGATGTTTTTTGTGTTTTTTTAACAAAACAGTGCAGCACATAAATGCATTCGTGGAACGTGGCAACATATATGATGCGGTGCTGGTTGTTGTCTTCGTTGATACGAATCTCAGTCACGCCAGCGCCTAAATCGTTTCTTGGCTTCCAATGCCTAGGTTCCAGCCCGTGTTGCACGCGATGTAGCTCAAACCCTGCGATTTTCTTTACGCTCTCAGAAAACGAAATTAACGTTTTGCGAGAGGAGCCCCGCCAGTCAATGGGTTTAACGACAGGAGAAATATGCAGCCCTGACAGCGTGATAGCAATGAAAGTCCTTTTTGATGTATGCATCGTGCGCGTCCTTGTGTATAAAATTTTATACAAATCTGTGCGTTTGGCAAGCACAACGTTTAAAATGGAGGAAAATAGTTTGTGCTGATCTAGCGGTAAAGCAGGGTAAGACGGATAAGGCCGAAGATCTCGGTGTAATGAGGTTGGTGATAAATATCTGCGAGGTTATACGCGAGGATGTGTGACAAAATGAGCTAATGCTAAGCACGTTTTGCGAGCGGCTTTGCAGGATGCGAAAAATAAAACGCCATCCACGTTATCCTTAGATGGCGCTATTTTTTTTGTGACAACGTAACGGTTAGTCTTCAGTAGAGTATTCGTACATATCACCGCGGCAATAGTTAATGCTGTACTCCAGCGGTCGTAGTTCGTGATCGAGCAGGGTTTGACGAATCACTAGCATCGCGGAAGGCTCTTTAATCAATAATTTCTCGCGCAGTTCATTATCAGCTAAACAGGCGCTTATTTGGCTATAGAGTTTGCCAAATTGAATTCGGCGACTGCGCAGATAGTCATACAGCGAGTTACCAATTTGTTCCACGTCATCAATAGCATCTTCAACTACGTAGGAGATCGCGACAGAAACCGGGCTGTGGTCAACGGTGCGAATACGCTCAAGGCGAAACACCGGGCTATTTTGTGGAATACTGAGTTTTTCAGCCACGCTAACAGAAGCGACAACGCGCTCGCGTTTTAGCCATACGGAACCGGGGATACGTCCTTGCAAATTAACTTCGCCTGAGAATCCTTTAATGGTGGCGAGTGAGTATGCCAGCGGCGGAGTTGGCACATTCTTCACCATGGTGCCAAAGCCTCGGCCTCGCCCGATGATGTCGTCCTGTTCTAAACATGCCAGCGCTTTACGGACGGTAATTCGTGAAATTTTCAATGCGTCAGTAAAAGCACGTTCGCTGGGGAGAAAGTCTCCCGGTTTCACGATCCCTTGATCGATGGCTTCACGTAGAGACTCATTAAATCTCAGATAAATTGGCATTGAGCCCGTTTGGGCAATATCTTGCTGTAATTTATTCAATAATTGCTGGCTATTTTCAGCGCTCATAGCTTTGAACGTCCGGATTATTGGTATTGATTAAGACGGATGAGATTCTCAGTGTAGACCGTGATTTCAGATAGCAGAAGGAAAAAAGCGTGATTTCGTGGAGGAGGGAGGTATTGATAGACAAACGGTGTGTGATTGAATAAAAACTGCCCACCGAAGTGAGCAGTTTGAGTGAATGCATGAGGTAGATACGGGACTACTTCAGCTTATCCACCAAAGTGATAGCATCGCCGATATAGTTGGCTGGCGTCATCGCTTTCAGGCGAGTTTTTTCTTCATCAGGTAGTGCTAAACCATCAATAAAGGCCTGCATTCCTGCTGCATCGACGCGTTTACCACGGGTTAGCTCTTTCAGTTTCTCATAAGGCTTTTCAATACCATAACGGCGCATCACGGTTTGAATCGGCTCAGCCAAAACTTCCCAGTTATGATCCAGTTCATCCAATAGATGATCGCGGTTCACTTCCAGTTTGCTGATCCCTTTCAACGTCGACTGATAGGCAATCAGTGCATAACCCAAGCCAACGCCCAGATTACGCAAGACAGTGGAGTCTGTAAGGTCACGCTGCCAACGAGAAACCGGCAGCTTAGATGCAAGGTGACCTAATACCGCATTTGACAGACCCAGATTGCCTTCGGAGTTTTCGAAGTCGATTGGGTTTACCTTGTGTGGCATGGTCGACGAACCAATTTCGCCAGCGACAGTTTTCTGCTTGAAGTGGCTGAGCGCGATATAGCCCCAGATGTCACGATCGAAGTCGATCAGAATGGTGTTGAAACGTGCTACACAGTCGAACAGTTCAGCAATGTAATCATGCGGTTCGATTTGCGTCGTGTACGGATTCCATTGAATGCCCAGTGAGGTGACAAACTCTTCACTGAACTGATGCCAGTTGACTTCAGGATAGGCGACTAGATGCGCATTATAATTGCCGACGGCACCGTTAATTTTGCCGAGAATATCTACTTTCTCTAACTGGCGGAACTGGCGCTCCATACGGTATGCCACGTTGGCAAACTCTTTACCGACGGTGGACGGCGTTGCTGGCTGACCATGGGTGCGAGACAGCAGAGGAATATCGCGATACTCCTGAGCTAGACCGGCGATGGCGTCGATAATTTTGCGCCACTGCGGCTTGATGACTTCTTCGCGGGCGGTGTTCAGCATCAGCGCATGGGACAGGTTGTTAATGTCTTCAGAAGTGCAGGCAAAATGGATGAATTCAGATACCGCATGCAGCGCAGGGACTTCGGCAACTTTCTCTTTCAAAAAGTATTCGACGGCTTTGACGTCATGGTTGGTAGTGCGTTCGATGGTTTTAATGCGCTGAGCATCTTGCTCGCTGAATTCGGCAACGATTTTATCAAGGTAAGCGTTTGCGTCGGCGTCAAAAGACGGAACTTCGCGAATTTCTGCACAGGCTGCCAATTTTTGCAGCCAGCGTACTTCTACCTGCACACGGAACTTCAGCAGACCATATTCACTGAAAATCGGACGTAGCGCGGTGACTTTATCGCCATAGCGGCCGTCAATCGGTGACACTGCGGTCAGAGAGGATAATTCCATCGGTAGCAACTCCTGAGGGATTGAGGTGGATAATCAAATCGATAAAACGTCCGGTGGAATACCACCGGAACTAGCAATGCGTGAGTAAATTTTGTGCCATCTGGAACAGGCGATTACGTGAAAACATCAGCTGTAAACGGCCACCGCCGACCTGTTGCCACAGAATACCTGAACGGATCCCCGCCAGCAGTGCAGCGCGCACTTTGGCTTGAATCAGCGGATTTTGCAGGATGGTTGGCGACCCTGTGACCTGAATACGTGGTCCTAAAGGGCTAACGACATCCACATAGATCGAGGCCAGAGAGCTGACTATGGTTTCTGACTCGAGGTCAAAGTGGGCGAGTTGACGGTCTAAAACGCTGATGCGTTCAGACAGTGTTTGCATAGCGCTATTGTTGGCAAACAGCTTGCGTTCCAACACCATCAAACTTAGGCAGTAGCGGGTCAATTCTGCGCCAGGTCCCTGGCGATTAGCATTCAACACGTTCAGCAGTGTTTCAAGACCCAGCTTGAGGTCGCGCTCGTGATCGCCAAATACGGCGAGCGTAGAAGGCGGGTTAGTTTGAAGAATACTGTTTAGCGACGTTCTCATTGCGGTGTTATCGCATTGACCTTCATGTGCCAGCTGTTGAACCAGACGAGCTGATTGACAGATACCGGCTAATGCCAAGGTGATGTCGTAGTAATTCTTCGCCACGGAGACTCCTGTATGCGCGGGCAAGGACAAAATTAACACGAGTCTGAAAACCCGTGTATAAATTTAAGGGCAGATCATGCCACAAAGCAGGGCTTAAACACAGAGGCAATCCACACCAGTGTGGTCATTTGGCTTGGTTCTGTTCAACGTAGAGAGGTGTTGGCACGTTTTTACCCCAAAACAACCTTATTTTTACCGGTATGCTTTGCCTGATACAGTGCATTATCGGCTCGATTGAGAGTTTCTTCTACTGTTGACGTTTTGCCATCATAGAGGCTGATCCCAAAGGATGCGGTGACATGTATTTTGGGACCATGCGATAAGAAAAATTTTCGGTTGCTGATGGATAAGCGGATACGCTCACATATCTGGAAAGCACGATTCAAATCGTCGTGGTGGATAATAATCGCAAACTCTTCACCACCAAAGCGGGCAATAAAGTCGCTTGAACGAGTGATGAGGTTCATGAGCTCAGCCACTTCAACCAGTACCTGATCGCCAGCCAAGTGGCCGTAGGTATCGTTCACCAATTTGAAATTATCGATGTCGATCATCACTAAGCAGCAAGGGGTGCGGGATTTGGACAGCGCCTGTAACTGTAACTCCAATGACTGTCGATTATGCACTTTTGTCATGGCGTCACGTAAAGATTCGGCGCGCACTTTAAAAAACGCATCCACGCTGCGGCGTTTAATTGATAAGGTCTGGTAGCACACCAGTAGGCAAAGAAATGAAACGGCTTGATAAACCAGAATATCGATGACGTTGCCTTGTGTATGTAAAAACGGCAAGACAACCACGATGCGATAAAGGGTTATAAGAATAATTGTCTTGAGATAGGTGCGAAAAGTATTGCGTTTCCACACGCGGGCGAGTAGCAACGGGATCAGCATTACCGCCAGCAGAAGATTATCTAAGACAAAACCGCCGGTCGTGGCAAAGTTTACAAACCATGCGGTAATACCCGCAATGCCTCCACCAAAGAAGGTGACCAGCAGCATAGGTACGATCTCAAAGCTGTAATACACTTCGGACGTAAAATACATCTTGCTGCGCGTCAGATAGAGTGAAATCAATCCCGCCACCAGACCGAACAAAATCCTGCGGCTTAATGACGACGTCGCGCTTAATGCATTCTGTTTGCTTAGCACAAAATAGGTCACAGACAGCGAAGCATAAGTGACACAGGCATTTATATAGAGAACATCAAGCGACTGTAGCGGATTCATCGTTTATCTCTGATTAGTATTAGTCAGAATATTCTCAGTCTAGCACGTGAGTTTCAACCGCAATTTTAGAAAGGGTACGTGGATAAATGTCTGAATTCTGTCAATAAGCAAACAGGAGAGCTTATTTTGCTCTCCTGTGCGTGGGGGTAGGCTGAATTTTAGTCGATGATGCGCTGTTCTATCACGCCGCCACCAAGGCACACTTCGTCAATATAGAATACGGCTGATTGCCCCGGTGTGACGGCCGCAACAGGTTCGTCGAAGCGGACTTCAATGCGCTCGTCATCAATAGGGGTGACGGTACAGGCAATGTCCGGTTGGCGATAACGCGTTTTCACCACACAGCGGAATGGTTCGGTCACGGTTTTACGATCGACCCAGTGCAATTGCTGAGCAATCAAACCCTGAGAATAGAGACTTGGGTGATCGTGGCCTTGAGCGACTAGCAGAACATTATTTTCCAGATCTTTTTCCACCACGTACCATGGATCTTCGCCGCCATCTTTAGTACCACCGATACCTAATCCTTTACGCTGACCGAGCGTGTGATACATCAGCCCCTGATGTTGGCCGATCTCTTCACCGTCGACGGTCATGATTTTGCCCGGCTGCGCGGGCAAATAGCGACCAAGGAAATCACGGAACTTGCGTTCACCGATGAAGCAAATTCCGGTGGAGTCCTTTTTCTTCGCCGTAGCTAGGTCCAGTTGTTCTGCAATTTTGCGGACTTCTGGCTTTTCCAATTCCCCAACAGGGAACAGGCTTTGTGCCACCTGCTCATGGCTCAAGGTATAAAGGAAATAACTTTGGTCTTTATTGGTGTCAACTCCACGCAGTAATTGTGTCGTGCCATCGATATCTCGACGGCGAACATAGTGGCCGGTGGCGATGTAATCTGCGCCTAAATCCTCGGCGGCAAACTCAAGAAATGCTTTAAATTTGATCTCTTTGTTGCACAGGATATCTGGATTTGGTGTGCGACCCGCTTTGTATTCTGCCAAAAACAGTTCAAAGACATTATCCCAGTATTCGGCCGCAAAATTGACGGTATGCAGCTCGATACCCAGCTTGTCACATACTGCTTGAGCATCTGCTAAATCGGTTGCCGCAGAGCAGTATTCTTCGTTGTCGTCTTCTTCCCAGTTCTTCATGAACAGGCCAGCAACCTGATATCCCTGTTGTTGTAATAGATAGGCGGATACGGAGGAATCAACGCCGCCGGACATCCCGACGATCACTTTTTTCTGGCTGTTATCTGACATGAGACTCTCACAGTCTGAGTGGAACACAAATTTAAGGGGCGGATTTTAGCACGAAAGCAGGGCATGGAAAAAGCTCCATACCTTATTTTCTAGACGACTGGTCTAACAGGGGCGGCTCGCGAAATTAGGCATCCTTGCCTGTCAGCATTATTACAGCTGAATACTGCCGCTAAACAGTACTTTGCCGGTCGGTTGGCCGGTAGGTGAACCGCCGCGTGGCTCTAAGCTAATCGCGAGTAAGCTGCCGTTAATGATAGGTTTGCCTAAAGCGGACACCGCACTCAACGCTGAGTTGCTGATAATACCCATCGAAATAGGTTTGCCGCCTTGGGGAATTGCCCAAAGTTCTAAACTGCGATTGCTTGGAATATTTAGACCGCGTGGTGGCATCAAGGTCAAAGCGTGGCTATTGGGATTGAGACTCACCAACCAACGCATACCGTTGTCTTGAGCGGCGAGTACCGCGACTTCGGCGGGCGGGGTGGATGGTTTCACCAGCGTTCTCGGTAGCAATACGAGCAAAAGACATGCAGCAGCTAATGCAGTGACGCCAATCCAGCCGTGGCGTTTCAGCCAGTGTGATTGAATGCTAGTGACGTTGTCACTTTCAATATCTAACCGTTTACTGATATTTTGCCAAACATGTGCAGGTGGCTGGATCGGGCGGTACAATTCATCCAAAGGCGCTAGGCCATTTTGCCAACGCAGTACGCGTATTTGCAGCTCGGGATCTTGCGCTAGCCATTGCTCAAAGCGAGTGCGTGCTGAACCCCGTAGGGTGCCAATCACATATTCCCCAGCGAGATGATCCAGATGTTCGCTACGTGGAATCATAGTCCTAAGCATCCTTTTAGCTGCTCTAGCCCTCGCCGTATCCAGCTTTTAATGGTGCCTAACGGTTGGCGGAGAAATTCGGAAACCTCAGCATGCGACATGCCTTGATAGTAGGCTAGAACCACCGTTTGCTGCTGGTCTGAAGGTAATCCGGAGAGGCACTGTTTCAATCGCAGATTCTGTACCCCGTCATGGATATGTTGCAGCGGATCGTCGTTAACAAACGCGCTGCTTACCAGCGTATCTAACTCGTCGTCACCGGTGATTTCATAGCGTGCGTTACCTGTACGCAGACCGTCAATGGCACGGTTGCGCACGATATGTGTTAGCCATGTCTGCGGACTGCTTAGACCAGGCTGATAGCTAGCGGCTTTGTGCCAAATAGTGATAAAGCTTTCTTGCAGAATATCTTGCGCCCAAGCTGCGTTTTTGAGGATTTGCAGGGCAACTGAATAAAGACGCGGCGACGTCTGACGATAGAGCTCTTCAAAGGCCGCTCGATTGCCCCGAGCAGCCTCCTGAATGAGCCGTGTTAGATTCTCAATATCGTCACTATTCATGGTCAAACCTTGCGCAGAGAAGCCTGTTGCAAAGTATAGACTCAAGTTTCTGCGTGACGGTTTTATTTAGGAAGAAGCACCTTATCAATCACATCAATCACCCCGTTCTTCTGCTGAACATCGTAGGTGCTGATATTCGCAACTCCACCATTGGCATCTTTGATCTGGATATTGTGAGGGCCGTTTTGCATTAACCAAATTTCCTGACCGTTCACCGTTTTTAACATCGTTTGGCCGTGGCCTGCGTGGATCTTTTTCTCGAGCGATTTCATATCCAGTGCGCCGGGGACAACATGATAAGTGAGTATCGCAACCAGTTTGGCTTTATTCTCCGGTTTCAACAGAGTTTCGACGGTACCCGCTGGTAGCGCGGCAAAAGCGGCGTTAGTCGGTGCAAATACGGTGAATGGACCTTTTCCTTGCAGCGTATCAACCAAACCACCGGCTTTGACTGCGGCCACTAAGGTTGTGTGATCTTTGGAGTTCAACGCATTTTCAACGATATTTTTTTGCGGGTACATGGCTGCGCCGCCAACCATCGTGGTTCCTCCCGACATCATGGAGGCTTCATTCATGTTTTGTGCCAATGCAGATGCGCCACATACCAGCAGGGAAGTGCAGAGTAGAGTACGGGTAAACATTTTCATGATGTGTTCCTTATGAGTAGGAGAAAAGTCAGGCTCTGTGCCTCACATACTCATATACGGATGAGATACTGGATTGGATGCAAGAAAACGAAACTATTTTTAAAATAGTTTTGTCAACGCTGACGATGCGAAGGAGAACTCGGTGGAGTTATTGACGATGGTGGACAATAGCCCGCCGAGTTTATCTGGGAGAGACTAGATAGTCGTGACGGGCGGTTTAGATTGCCAGCCAAAAGTCGCTAGAATTTCCAGCGGATAGCGCTCTGGACGCTGATAACGCAAAATGCTTTCGCGTACCAAAGGCGAGCGTAGCCGATCGCTATGAATAATTTCATCAGCGGTGAGCCATAGGCAACGATCAATATCGTCGTCTTGCGGCTGAGTCTCGGGCTGCTCGGGTAAATCGATGGCAAAGGTAAAACGTAAAAATGGCGTATTATCGGGAGCTATCCACTGATACATTTGCAGTAGGTGCTGAGGTTGAGCACGAACTCCCGTTTCCTCCCACAATTCACGTACGGCTGCCTCTAGCAGTGTTTCATCGGCTTCCAGATGGCCAGCTGGCTGATTCCATGTAGGTTTGCCGTGGACGGTTTCTTCCACAATCAAAAAACGATCTTGCGATTGCACCACGCAGGCGACGGTAACGTGTGGTTTTAGCATATTGCTCCTTTAATCCTCAGTGTCATCAAATAAGTCTGGCCAGGTGATTTTTCCGCTCTGCTTATTAATATCAATATAAGCCACGGCAGGCGATGTTTCTGGATCGCCTGCGCCGCGGCATTGTGCAGACTGATGATCTTCGCGCACAATGATCTGAATGTTTTTTTCGTCGTTCCAGCTTTCATAGAAAGTACATTGATAGTCGTTACGCAATGCCAGCGTGATTACCCGTGATGCTTTATCCGTCGATAAGGGGTTGATATCGTCGCGATAACTATCGCCGCTGTTGAGTGGCTGCAGGCGCGATTTTTTCAGCCAACCTCGTACGATACGATGATCGGCGGTGTAATAAACGGATTCGACAAAATCATCGTCGGATTGCTCCTGTGTGGCAATCGTGTCGCCCTCAACTAAGAAAATGGCATTGCTGCGGCACTGTTCATTTGGCTTTGAGTAGAACCACGCCCGCTCGCTTCCCTGTATTTGGTAATGATTATCCGACGCGGGAGCCATGCTTTTACGCGTCGGCATCGTGCTATTCGCCCACTTTTGGCATGCAGGGGGCACAGGCAATGGATTTGCTAGCGGTACTAACCCTACGGCGATGATCCAACCGGTGGCAAATACGCCTTTGGCATCACGATAGCGGACATAGTAAAACGGTCGCTTTGATGCGTCGTCTATGCCTCCAGATTCGGTATACCGTACTGAGTCCCTGAGTATTTCTACTGTATTGCCGTGCACTAAAAATGCAGGAAGTTGGCAGTCAGAAGCGGGGGCAGAGTAAAAGTGTAGCCGAGTATCGCTTGCTTTCACCTGAGCAGCGTCATTGCGGTAACTCGCTTCTCCGGCGGCCATTCCGGCGATAGCGTCACAATCCGTTTGGGCAAAACAGAGTGACGATATGCCGCATAACACTATTGCAACGAGAGTGCGTTGATACATATCTTTATCTTCCATGACAAACGCGAAGGCCAAAATCACCCGCGGTATTATGGAGAAAGTTAACCTTCAGCAGTCGCATGGCGTGACAATATTTTGTCGTGCACAGAACTACGCCGGCATCTCCCGCCATTCTCCGTTAGCCAGATTGTCCAGAGTGTAGTCGCCCATCGAATACCGGATTAGGCGTAATGTAGGGAAACCGATGTGTGCGGTCATTCGGCGCACTTGTCGGTTACGTCCTTCGAACAGTATAACTTTTATCCATGCGGTAGGAATTGATTTCCGTTCGCGGATCGGGGGATTACGTGGCCATAGCCATTCTGGCTCAGCAACGATTTCTATACCGGCGGGCAGCGTCATGCCATCTTTCAGTTCAAGTCCTTGGCGGAACTGTGCCAAAGCAGCGTCATCTGGCACGCCTTCCACCTGAACATAATAGACTTTCCCTGTTTTCTGACCTGGCTGGGTGAGTTGGGCCTGCAACTTACCATCGTTGGTTAACACCAATAGGCCTTCGCTGTCGCGATCGAGTCGACCAGCGGCATATACGTCAGTTAAAGGGATAAAGTCTTTCAAAGTGGAGCGTCCAGCCTCATCGGTGAACTGTGGTAAAACATCAAAAGGCTTATTGAATATAACCACCTTTCGTGGCCCGCGAGGGCGCTTAACCGCCGCAGCAGAACGAGTGCTGAATCGGTTAACTTTGTGATTTCTAACAGGGAATTTTGACATAGTATTCATCATGACGAATGGTAGAAACATTATAACTGAAATCGTATTCCGATTGGCTACGGACAATATTTCAAGTAATATTGACAGGTATCTTACATTGCATTAACAAAAGGCGGCATTTTTTACAATTTACGCCTTAGCTAAATCAAGCAGTTACCGTACAAAAAACAATAGACTCAGGTTTATGGGTAGCGAACTTTACTAAGTACTTGCGCTGAAGGAGAGGTTAATGGAAAGCAAAGTTGTTGTTCCGGCTGAAGGTAAGAAAATTACGGTTGATGCTCAGGGGAAACTGGTTGTTCCGCATAACCCGGTGATTCCGTTCATTGAAGGTGACGGTATCGGTGTTGACGTTACTCCTGCGATGATCAAAGTGGTCGACGCGGCCGTTAACAAAGCCTACAAAGGCGAACGCAAAATCTCTTGGATGGAAATCTACACCGGCGAGAAATCGACTCAGGTTTACGGCAAAGACGTATGGTTACCAGAAGAAACGCTGGATCTGATTCGTGATTACCGTGTAGCGATCAAAGGCCCTCTAACCACTCCTGTTGGCGGCGGCATTCGCTCTCTTAACGTGGCATTGCGCCAGCAGCTCGATCTGTACATCTGTCTGCGTCCAGTGCGTTACTATCAGGGCACGCCAAGCCCAGTTAAGCAGCCAGAGCTGACCGACATGGTCATCTTCCGTGAAAACTCGGAAGACATCTATGCTGGCATCGAATGGAAGGCTGACAGCGCCGAAGCCGATAAAGTGATCAAGTTCCTGCGTGATGAAATGGGCGTGAAAAAAATTCGCTTCCCAGAGCACTGCGGCATCGGCATTAAACCTTGTTCTGAAGAGGGCACTAAGCGTCTGGTTCGAGCGGCAATCGAGTATGCGATTACCAACGACCGTGATTCTCTGACGCTGGTTCATAAAGGCAATATCATGAAGTTCACCGAAGGCGCATTTAAAGACTGGGGATACCAGTTGGCGCGTGAAGAGTTCGGCGGTGAGCTGATCGATGGCGGCCCATGGGTAAAAATCAAGAACCCGAAAACGGGCAAAGACATCATTGTTAAAGACGTTATTGCTGATGCGTTCCTGCAACAGATCCTGCTTCGCCCAGCGGAGTACGACGTTATCGCGTGTATGAACCTGAACGGCGACTATATCTCCGATGCCTTAGCGGCACAGGTTGGGGGTATCGGTATCGCACCAGGGGCAAACATCGGTGACGAATGCGCGTTGTTCGAAGCGACCCACGGCACAGCACCTAAGTATGCGGGTCAGGACAAAGTGAACCCTGGTTCAATCATCCTCTCTGCAGAGATGATGCTGCGTCACATGGAATGGTTCGAAGCGGCTGACCTGATTGTTAAAGGCATGGAAGGCGCGATCGCAGCCAAGACCGTAACCTATGACTTCGAACGTCAGCTAGAAGGCGCTAAGCTGCTGAAATGTTCAGAGTTTGGTGACGCGATTATTAAGCACATGTAATAATGCAAATGTAAACGGGGCTGTTAATGCCCCGTTGTTTCCTGTCGACACGCTAAAAAACTCGCGCGTAGCGGGTCTGACCAGATTTTTAATCTAAAAAGCCGTTGAAACCTCAGTAAGCAGGTCTGTACGTTAACAAGGGCGCTGCTTTCCTGCGTTCTGAATCCGCTGATACAATCACTTTCTCATTATCCCTGCCGCCTACTTGCAGTAACGGACGGGGCTGTACCGAGAGTCCAGCCGCGTGAACGGAAGCACGCCGGATCTGTGCGGCCGTCATTGCCAGTATCTTGGCTGCAACGCTTCTGCTGTCTCTTGTTTATCAAAAATCCTTGCCAGTCAGTACAGAGCCAGTAGGCGACGTCGAGCCGTCAGGCGCGGTAAGACTCAGGCGTCCGTATACACCATGTCCTTATGGGGGATGCCGTCATCCAGATATTCACTGGACGCCGTTTTAAACCCGAATCCCTCATAGAATCTGACGAGGTGAGACTGCGCAGAGAGCTTTATCGCCTTGCGTGGCGCATGATCGTGGATAAGGGACATCGTTTCTTCCATTAGCCTGGCGCCCAGCCTCTGCCCCCTGAATGTATCATCAACAATCACCCGCGTGATTTTAGCCGCATCCGGAGAGTCATCCACATGTAGCACCCTGGCGTAGGCGACAAGCTTTTCGTTGCTGTAGCCAGCAACGTGGAGGGTACTCTCAGGCAGATCCTGCCCGTCAATATCCTGAAAAGGGCACGTCTGCTCCACGACAAAAACCGCGATGCGCAGTGCCAGAATATCATGCAGCTGCCGTGCGCTAAGGCTGCTGCCCCGCAATGCCTTCCAGCTTATTTCCATCTTTAATCCTTACATTATGACTTGAGCATTATATTACGACCATGCCGGCCTTAACGCGTCCGACTGGCTAACACCAAAATCACCAGCAGGCCACCGAACCATCGTGATCCCCTCAGTGTAAACCACGCGGGTGCAGATAATTACCGCCCGTACTAAAAAGTACACCTATGACTTCGAACGTCAGCTAGAAGGTAGCTAAGCTGCTGAAATGTCGATAGTTTAGTGGCGTGCTTATTAAGCACATATAATCGGGTAAATACTAAATATGTCAACGGGAGCCTAGTGCGACCGTTTTTTACTCAATTCCGATAGGGTATCAAATAAATAAGATTAATTAAGCTCTAAATTATCGCTTGTGATTATATAGCCTGCGTTGAAAACCTCATCTTGCCCATGATGCCATTCTTAGTTAAAGTTATTACTAAGCGTTGAATATATTGAGTATTACGCGGACGTTATTGATACAAGCATGAGATGATGGAGCTAAAATGAAGTATGTGTTTGCACTTATGCTGGGCATGGGATTATCAGGTTGTACTGCAAATGATTGGGTAGATGCTGCCAGCGGGATAATGCAAGCTACAGATAAACAAGAACAGGATGCAAGAAACAAACGCATAAAGGCTGCTAATAAAGCCGCGGGTTACTAGTATTTAAGCAATTAATTTACTCCTCTTTCTATAGAAAGAGTTACTGGCTTTAATCGATTTTGTTGCTTGCCAGATCCTTAAGATAGTTGCCAGTTTCTACTGGCCATGGAGCGAAGCGTGGGGCGTATCTCTGGCCAATACCATAGTCGTAATTATGGCAGTTCAAAAAGCCCCATATTTAATGCAGGATTAGACCAGCACACAGTGCCAGTGATTATTTAAAATATTTGTCCAGCGGGTCGTGATGTCTGTATTTTCTATAGAAAAATAGCCAGTAGAAAAAGCCAAGAACAGCACCTAATCCGGCGAATTTTAGGAAAAGAATTTTACGGAAGCTTAGCAGTTCTGCAAATGAGTATGAACCCCTCCATATATCAATAATGCTGCCGGTTATCACCAGATCTGTAAAAAGAGCCATCAATGGCAGGGCGATGGCATATGCAACGATGAGGTAGAAAAGAGACGCTAGTCTGAGTTTGGTGTCTATATGCATTGTTTCCCTCCTGACAAATTAAACGGGAGGATAGCACAGTCAATCCACCGCACCGCTAGTAGGAATAACGGTGCTCAAACTTGCGGTTGAATGGCAACGTTCCGGTTTAGTAGCAAAACAAAAGAAACCGCTCACTACGACGGTTTCTTTTAAATTTAACGGGTTGTTATTTAACGCAGATTATCTGGAAAATTCTCCGGCAATTCACTCGCCGCGCAGGCAATCACATCATCATTATTCGCACCGCAGTCACGAATAAAGGTGATGGTGGCAAATTCATCAATAACCTCCGTCGGATAAGCCGGACCAGTATCACGGTACTGATTCATCAGCGGAATATGGTCATTCTGGAAACAAACCGTTTTTTCGGGGTTATTCATCACCCAACGTGGGAAGAAAATAGTGCCATGGAAGAGTTTATCCCCCAGATTGACAATTAAGCTCACATCCGTCCCGGTTGGCTCCGTCCAGGATATTTTGTAAATATCCTTACCCACGCGGACAATATAAGCCCGCTGATCTTTGACCCAACGATTCCCTACCAAACCGCTGTGAATACGGTAGTCCAAGGTTTGTTCATTTTTGACATAAATTTCGTAGTTCCAGCCGTTATCGTAGGTGTACACCAGATGTTTACCGACAAAACCGCTTAAATCATGTTTATCAAAGTTGCTCATTTCAGGTCTCCTCTGTTCGATAAAATTAGTCTAATGCTTTAATATTTTGATGAATAGCGCTAATTTATGATGATATTAATCTAATAAGTGAATCATTATGAATAGAACCACGTTGGAACAATGGGCAATTCTGGATTGTGTCTTCACCACCGGAAGCTTTGCACGTGCCGCCGATACGCTACACCGAAGCCAGTCTTCTATTAGCTATAATCTCGCGCAACTCCAGACGCTACTGGGCGTGACGCTGTTGGTTCCAGAAGGGCGCCGTACTGTATTAACCCCAACCGGGGTCACGCTGCTGCGCCAAGTACGCCCACTCCTGAAAACATTTAGTTATGTGGAGGCTCAGGCAGCGACTCTGCAAGAAGGGATGCGATCGCAGCTTAATTTGGTGGTGGACGTTATCTATCCTCGGGAGCGCCTATTCTCTGCTCTGCAACAATTCCAACAACGCTGGCCGCATATTCGGGTGAGGCTAACGGAAGTCACAGAGAGCATGTTCCCCACCATGCCCGCAGTGGACGATGCTGACGTGATGATCGTGACCGACCGGCAAAATATTACCGGCCGGGGAGAGTGGCTAATGAACGTGGATTTTATTGCCGTGGCACATCGCGATCATCCGCTGCTGTCGGTATCCGGCACGTTGACCGAAGCACTACTCGGCAATTGGCCACGGGTACAAATAGCAGATGGCGGTAAAACGGCCTCAGGGGATAGCCACAACTGGGATTTCTCCACTCTGGATGCGGCGGCAGGCGCTGTCGTGGCCGGTCTTGGATATGGCTGGCTGCCGCAGGCCTATATTCACCAACAATTGGCGGCAGGCATACTGAAACCATTGCCCCTCAGCCACGGCACCCACCGTGTCACGCCTTTACACATCATCCTGCGTCAGGATGTTCCGCCGGATGAACCGGTCAGTTTCCTAATATCAGCCCTGAAAACGGCGCTGTAAACCACACCGCCACATGCGGTGCGCCTGTGAGCTCTTGATTACAGGCTTTACCTCTGTGCAACCGCATCCGGCATTGAGAACCATCTGGTGGCAGCGTCGATAAACACCTCTACAATCTGGCATAGCCTCAAGGAATACAGGTATAATCTCGTAAATTATTCAACGGATTTAGACAGCAAAATGACAAAACTCACCTTACAAGAGCAGATGCTAAAAGCGGGATTAGTGACCAGCAAAAAAATGGCCAAAGTCCAGAAAACGGCTAAAAAATCACGGGTGCAGGCGCGTGAAGCAAGAGAAGCGGTAGAAGAGAATAAGAAAGCACAGCTTGAGCGTGATAAACAGCTCAGCGAGCAACAAAAGCAGGCCGCTTTGTCTAAAGAATATAAAGCTCAGGTGAAACAGCTTATTGAAATGAACAAAATCGACATTTCAAAAGGCGATATTGGCTTCAATTTCACAGACAATAACGTCATTAAAAAAATAGAGGTGGATAAGGTCACACAAGCCCAGCTGATTAGCGGTCGCCTCGCCATTGCCCGTTTGGTGATTGATAGCAGCGGGGAGAGCCAGTATGCAATCATTCCCGCGAGCGTCGCTGATAAAATTGCCCAGCGAGATGCGAGCAGTATCGTATTAAATAGTGCACTGAGTCAGGAAGAGCAGGATGAAGACGATCCGTATGCTGATTTTAAAGTGCCTGATGATTTGATGTGGTAATTAACGTTTTACTGGTGCTCATATATGAAAAGTCCTTCTGGGCTTTTCATTACATTTTTATGCCCAGCGAGTTCAAGGCAAACACAGATTCATTCTGGATAGCTAGCCGCATAGGCCAGAGATGTCAGAATTTCATCTCAAATGCGGGTACCTGTCTGCGATTTTCAGTCTCGTAAACCAAATACATAGTCTGCGCAGCCATTGTGCTTTACACTGCGCGCTGTAAAAACTGAGTAGATAAACAATTAAGTAGGCGATAATGGCGATGAATGGAACGATCACAACGTGGTTTAAAGATAAAGGTTTTGGATTTATCAAAGATGAAAACGGTGATAACCGCTATTTTCATGTGATTAAGGTCGCCAATCCTGATCTGATTAAGAAAGATGCGGCGGTGACTTTCGAGCCCACCACGAATAACAAAGGCTTATCGGCTTATGCGGTAAAGGTTATACCGGAAAGTAAATATATCTATATTGCAGGCGAGCGGCTTAAGCTTACCTCAATCAAATCCTATCTGGTTTATAGCGAAGAAGTGCCTGCGGATAGCCGTATTGATAAAGAGAATACGGTGCTGTCTGTGGGGATATTGATGAATAATATCAAGCCGAAATCAGCCGCTAAACCAGATGAAATGCGTACGCTGAAAAAACTGGCGATCACAACCTTCCAAGGAGAGACGCTTATCTTCTCAGAAGATGAGATAGATGTGGACGCCACGGTGAAATTGTTGAAAGTCTGAAATAATTCAGGCTGCACCTGTGCCGGAGTTCAATGCCATTTACTAGGAGAATTCCGGCACCACTTGCTGATTACAGAGTGATTAGCTATACCATTTCTCACAAAATTACATTGCATTATTTTTTTGAACAGATATTATTCTAACTTATTAATTTAGCTAATTAAAATAAACAATCATATGAAACTCTTCTTTGTTTTTTTATATCTAATTTCAAATATAAATAGTGATTTAAGAAAGTCATGGGAAACTGAAATATTAAAAGGGAAATATAAGTTTTCTTGGCTAAGGCTATTTAAAGAGTATAGGAAGTCTAAAAAAAGTACAAATATGAATGCGATTTTCTGGTTTTGGTGGAGATTAGCAAATGCGATGTATCTCAGTGGTAATCGAAATTATAAAAAAGTAGCAAAAAGAATAAATAGAGACCTAATTTCAAACTTCAATGTGGATATAATGCTAGGGGCTATTATTGGAGACAATCCTTGGATAAATCATTTCTCGAATGTTGTGATAACAAATTTTGCGGTCATTGGGGATAATGTATCTATTAAACAAGGTGTTACCATTGGAGTGAAAAATATAAATGGAAGTCACTATTCAATAAATATTGGTAATAATGTCGATATTGGTGCTAATGCATGCATTATATCTGATGTTATTAAGATAGGTAATAATGTAACAATCGGAGCTCAGGCTTTGGTGTTATCAGATATACCAGATAATTCAATTTATATAAATAAAATAACTCCGGTTTTACTGCAGAAAAAACTCTGATGTTGTGATAAAACGAGATATTCATGAATGTATCTGAATGATTAAATAGATGTTTTCGAGCTAGGTATTTTTCTGCAGGCTGACGTTGGCTAATCAAGACAAGCCTCCGTACGAAATATTTAACTCCTTTCTAATCAGAACTTTCCTTCTACGTCGCTGGTTATCTCACTAGCGGCCTCTTTTCATAACTGAAACCAAGCATTATACTGTATGCATATACATATATTGGTTTGACGTTATGAAATTTTATCCAGCCACCGTTTCCCAGCAGGCAATCCCACTGCCTCTCTATGACGATCGTGTACCTGCCGGTTTTCCAAGCCCCGCCGCGGATTACATCGATAAGCCTATTGATCTAAATGAGCTGCTGATTGCACATCCCGCCGCGACTTATTTTGTTCGTGTCGCTGGAGACTCGATGGTAGGGATCGGTATTTTTGACGGCTCGTTATTGCTGGTGGATTCGAGTATCAGGCCTAAGCACAACGACATTATCATTGCGTGTCTTGGTGGTGAGTTCACCGTAAAACGCTATGTCACGCACCCTAGAACGAGGCTTCTGGCTGAAAATCCCGCTTACCCGCCGATTGAGCTTCACGAGGGGGAGGATCTCGAAACATTTGGTGTAGTGAAATTTGTAATTAATGAGGCGCGATAGTGTTTGCTCTTGTTGACGTCAATAGCTTTTATGCCAGCTGTGAGACGGCGTTTCGCCCCGATTTACGTGGCCAGCCTATCGTTGTTCTATCGAATAATGATGGCTGTGTGATCGCTCGTTCCGTTGAGGCTAAAAAGCTCGGCATCACTATGGGGACGCCATACTTCAAGCTGCGCCAGCTATGTGAACAACACGGCGTCCATGTGTTTAGTAGCAATTATTCTTTGTATGGTGACATGAGTCGACGGGTTATGTCCTTGCTTGAAGAGATGGCTCCGCAGGTGGAATTGTATTCGATCGACGAGGCATTTCTGGATCTGCGAGGTGTGAATCATTGCCGAGATCTTGACGGTTATGGGCGTGAGATTCGAGAGAAAATTTGGTGGGGAACCCATCTCACCGTGGGAGTAGGGATAGCCCCAACCAAAACGTTGGCGAAATTGGCTAACCATGCGGCGAAACAATGGGGTAAGACCGGTGGTGTTGTTGTTTTGACCAACGAACTGCGGCAGAGAAAATTGATGGCTCTCATGCCAGTGGAAACGATTTGGGGCGTTGGCAGAAGGCTATCTAAATCGCTGCGAACAATAGGGGTTGATACAGCACTAAAATTGGCTGATATGAATTTAGCCTATGTACGACGTAATTACAGCGTAGTTCTTGAGAGAACGGTGCGTGAATTACGAGGTGAATCATGTTTGGGCATTGAGGAGATGCTTCCCACGAAGCAACAGATTCTATGTAGTCGCAGCTTTGGTCATCACATTACTGAGTATCAGGATATGAAAGAGGCTATCTGTAGCTATGCAGAAAGGGCCGCTGAAAAGCTCAGAGGAGAAAGTCAATTCTGCAAGCATGTGAGCGCCTTCATTAAAACATCACCATTTGCGGAACGGCATCCATATTACGGAAATTCAGCATCGGCCCAGCTCGAAACGCCCACCAATGACACGCGAGATATCGTCAAGCAGGCGCTCGCCTGTTTAGCGAAAATTTGGCAGCCAGATAAGCGTTATCAAAAAGCGGGGGTCGTGCTTGGTGATTTTTATGATCAAGGAGTCTTACAACTCAACTTGTTTGATGAGTTCGGCCCCAAGCCAAATAGTGAAGCGCTAATGAACGTTCTCGACGAGATAAATAAGAAAGGTCGCGGGAGGGTGTGGTTTGCCGGACAAGGCATTCAAAAAGGCTGGCAGATGAAGCGAAGTATGCTTTCGCCAGCCTATACAACGAGATTTAGCGATCTCCCTATTGTTATGGCTCACTAGTGAATCCCCTGATAGTGATAAAATAGGGCAGTGAGCACTCTACGTTGGCTTAGTGAGATCGAATTATTGCTTACCAAAGCGCCACATAATGAAGTGCAATATTCCCATTGAACCATGTGCGACGATATAGAACTCAATAAGTCCTGTAAGGGATTTGTGGATATCCTTCATATCTACGGCCCACGCTGAATTGAGTCTCCATAAAACAAACCATGTAAAGCCTGAGATAACGACGAGTGATAAGGCTCCTAGGCCCAAGCCCTGTACGCAGGTAGCCAGACCTCTAGGTTCACTTTCAGGCAGTTTGAAACGGGTTATCGTTTTTAGATCGCGTCTGATTTGGGTGAAATCACCCCACAGATAGGGATAGAAATAACGAAAACCTCGGGTTGCTAAGCAATAGACGACCAGCGCGACGCATAAACATAGTAAAGTAATTCCGATAGCAATATGCATCCACGTGAAAAACTCAGTCAACAGATCGGAGCGAACTTGCTGCGTTGGTGTAAACCCCATGCCATTGCTATTGAGTATTTGAGTGATAACAAGAATTGCAATGGCTATGTGCAGGCATCGCAAAAAGAACTTTTGATATAGACCTAAGAAATGCCAAAAGCTACCTATTAACGTTGATATAGACATTTGATTTCCACGCTAGCCAGACTCGATATGGGGTAATCTTATATACTAAACATTAAGGTAAACTTAGGTGCATCTGATATAGCCAATTAAATATCACTTTTGTCTAAATAGTTAACACTGTGTCATGATCCCTTTGAGTAATGACAACTATTATTGTTTAGCTGATGATGGCAGCTAAAAGTTTCGACTTAAGCAGCCAGCGGCTTCTTATGCTTAGCGCCCTCAGATAACGATGCCGTTAGCTGGATTATATGAGGCCGGCGAGAAGTGGATTAATGAATTACAAAGTATGATGCCAATGCCACTATTGAACAGCATCTCGCTGGTTTTGGTCTGAGTGGTAATAATGAAATGTTTATATGAGGAGGGCACATGCCTACGTTTTTGACGAGTTTTATCTTTGATAAAAAAGAGTACGACGACGAGTTTTATGCTCTGGACGCAAAAATTGAGGCGTTCACTCAGGCGACACCGGGGTTTATTGGCATGGAGTCCTATGCAGATCCTAAAACTGGCCGTGTGATCAATAATTACTACTGGAGTAGTCGAAGTGCAATGGAGTTATTGATGAAAAACGTTGAGCACCTGAAGGCTAAAGAGCTCAGCGGTAAGTGGATCGCGGGATACCAAGTCATTATCGCTAAAATTGAAGGTGCCCATAATGACAATATGAGCCATCCATTGTCAGAGATTAAAATGCGTTATCAAGGTGAACAATAGGAGGCTGTCTGGCGTGGGATCGTTAAGGCTTACTATAACCAAAAGATTTCTGGCGAGAGTTTCTAACGGATGCCCGTGTGTTGAACATTGTTTCTGTTCTGCGTAGGCAAAAGACGCAGAACAGGGCGTTGTGCGGCTCTCAAGATTATTCAATGGTGCTAACGTGATTGTCTAACTTCGGCAAAGGATGTTTTGCCCGCGAACATAGCGCGATCCCACCAATAATGAAAAGGGCACTTATTCCATGATAGGTATGCAGAGGCGAATGCAGGAATAGCAGGCTAAATACGCCGCCGCTGAGTGGTATCAGATGTGAGAATATCTCCCCACGCGTTGCACCGATAGTGGTAATTCCTTTGTTCCATAGCAAATAGGAGAGCCAAGAAGGAAAAATGATCAGATAGATCAGTCCACTTAAAAACGTTGGTTGAGTATAAGCACTCATATCGGGAAGACCGTTTTCCGCTATGCTGATGAGCAATACAGGAATCAAAACGAGAGCACCTAATACCGCGCTGACGGTTACAAAAGCATTGCCTCTCACCTCGGCAGGTTTTATACGTAAGAATGCGCAATAAATAGCCCAACTGATGGCAGAGCCCATGGTCCACAAGTCTCCTCGGTTGAGTTTTTTCAATATATCCGCGTGAGCAATATCTCCCTGTAAGATTAACCAGATAACGCCTAGTGAACTTAAGGCTACGCCGGCGATATTTCGACTAGATATATGCTCTCTGAAAATAAAGCGATTTATCAGTAATACCATCGCGGGTGTGGTGGATAAATAGATAGCGGCATTAAGCGATGACGTGTATTGCAGACCGATATAGAGGGTTAGCGGAAATAATACTTGTCCGCAAAGAGCAAGGAATGCAATGGTACTAAATGATTTTTTCATCGCTGGCCACTGCGCTTTTACCTGGCGAAAATAGAGCGCAAGCAATAATAAAGCGGTGAAAATCCAGCGTGCCGCAGATAGAACGATGGGGTCTGCATGGGCGACTAATAAATGTCCAACAACGTAGTTTCCGCCCCAGAAACAGGCCGCTAGGCTGAGTAGAAAGTAAGGCATAAATGCTCCAATAACGGGATGAATTTGTTACTGAAACAAGGTTACTGCGCATGCCATATGGGATGCTAATATAAACTTTCCATCCATCGGTATAGATTAAAACTATGAACTTTACGCTGAGGCAACTTGAGTTTTACATTGCGTTGGCTGAGACGTTGCAGATATCCAAAGCGGCCAGCCGATGTCATATCTCTCAGTCGTCAATGACGGTGTCGATGCGTAATCTGGAAGACGCGCTCAATAGCCAGTTATTTATACGACATCCAAAGGGTGTGAGTTTAACTTCAGCCGGCGAACGTTTTCTTAGCCATGCGCGTAAAATTATCGCTGACAGCCACGCTGCGCTGGAGGAGTTACATAATCAACCTGAGCTAGCTTCAGGTACAGTGCGTATTGGGCTGGCTGAAACGCTTTCTGCATATCTGATACCGACGATTCTGAGTGATATCCAAAACCGTTTCCCGTTGATGGAAATTATTTTTGAAGAGGCGACATCACCGGTGCTGGTCAATGCGCTACGGGAAAACCAGCTCGATTTTTGCTTGTTATTGACGTCGAATATTAAGCACGATGACGATCTGAAGATTGAAACTTTTATCCGTTCCCCCAGAAAACTATGGACGCCGATTGGGCATCCATTGCAGAGTCAATCCGTGGTTAATCTTAGCGATGTTGAGAAAAGCCCGTTTCTGCTGCTGATAACAGATGAATATCCGGAAGTGATTCAGGACTATTGGCAGGCGCGTGGTTGTGTGCCCGATATTCAATTTAGAACTAACTCGTTTGAGGCGATTCGCAGTCTGGTGGCTCAGGGTAAAGGCGTCACAATTTTGTCCGATCTCGTTTATCGACCTTGGTCACTGGAGGGGCTTCGGGTTATGCGCCGAACAATCGACGACTGTGTTACCTATATGGATGTTGGCGTTGTAAGCACATTATCCAAGCCTTTTTCTCCTGATTGTCAGCGGTTGGTGGATTTTCTACGCCAAAGGATTACTCGTCTGAATTAAGCCAGCAAATGTCTCGGTATCCTCATCTCGATATTGAAAACGGGGCAGATGTAAAAACTATTCACAAAGTGAATTAACTTAATATTTGCAGGTTCCCCAGCATTTTTGCCGAAAAAAACGCGATATGATCTTGACCCGTTTTACAGTCGGAGATGCGATGAGGCTACTCAAAGAGATTTTTCGCAGTCGGTTAGTTGGATATTTAGTGGGGCTGCTCGCGGCTATTGCGTTTGGCTTCAACCCTATTGAAGTACCCGAAGAGGATGAGAAACTTACGCGTGATAAATAGAGAATCTGTTTAGAAGGCCACCATCAGGTGGCCTTTAACATTTCAGGCGAGTGGCGCCATCGAGATCAGCTCACCATTTTATTATAAACAAAGAACTGTGTATCTCGTACGTAACCCTCTTTTTCGTATAGCGCCTGAGCTCGCACATTGTCCGTTGCGGTGCTCAGCATGATAAACGCAGAATCGGTTTCGGTTGCAAGCTGGTCAGCTCTTGCTAACAGCATCTGAGACACACCTTCTTTTCTGGCTTCAGGCGCGACAAAGAGATCATACAACAGCCAAATGCGTTTCATCTCCAGCGAGCAGAACAGTGGATATAGCTGAGCGAACCCTACTGGCATCCCGTCTTTTTCCACAAAATAGATGACTGACTCATGATTTCTCATTCTCTCCGTGAGAAATTTTTCAGCTTTTTCGGCGGATTCATCGACCTGATAAAATGCTCTGTAACCAAGATAGAGCGGAAGGATTTTTTGTACGTCTTGCAACTGTGCTGTGAATAGTTTCATGGAAATAATTCCTTCTTTGGATGTTATGAGAAGGATAGCGCCGCTATTTAGTTTACGTTAGTGATAGTCAGTAAATGAAACTTTATGCGTTCGCTTGGCGGGGAACCACGTAAAGACAAATGCACATATTAGATAGGCGCGTCAGCCGTTTATTTCGAAACGAACGAATAGACTTAGCGGCTAATTCTACAGGGAAAACAGACAATAATTTTTTCTCCGTTGCCGCTAAAAGCATCTACGCTTGATTAGAAAGTAGCTTCCAGAATTAGTAATTCTACTCACAGACAGTGTGGATGAAATAATGGCGACAGTGACGATTTTGCATAGCAGAAATGAGCCGTCAGAGATGGTTTCACTCGAACAGATTTACAGGCGGGCTGATTTGCTGATGTTTTTTTTGGTATGGGGCCTATTGGTTATCTCGGCGGGTGTCGGCTGGTATTACGATCATTTGACTACCGCCCTCATCGTGGGCAGCATATTGGCCTTTAGTTCATCGTTGATAAAATTTCTTTTCCCCGGCAAATTAATCACTCGCTTATTCTTTGCCTTCATCCTGCTCGCTTTTGCCGCCTTACTTATCCAATTAGGCGAAGGGGAGACAGAATTCCACTTCTCGGTGTTTGTGCTACTTTCGGCACTGTTGGCGTACCGCGATTATCGCCCTTTACTAATAGGAGCGGCGACGGCGGCGGTTCACCATCTATTGTTTAACTACCTACAGGAAAATGATCTCTACGGCATTGTATGCTTTATGCATCCAGGGCTACACATGGTGATTTTTCACGCATTATTCGTGGTGGCGCAAACAGCAATGCTAATTTTTATTGCGGTGAATATGGCGCGTGATGCGCGCTCTGCTAGTGAGGTCGCTCAGTTAGCCGCGCATATTAATCGCGAGTCAGGCTGTTTAACGCTCGATAATGAGGCACCTATAAACCATTCACCTTTTGCGCGAACATTTAGCACAACGTTGAACACCATGCGTCATACCCTTGCTCAAGTGAGCCGTGGGATTTCAATGGTGCAGGGTGGGTCAGAAAGTCTGATGAGACAAAATTCCGCGCTGTCACAGCGTACGGAGGAGCAAGCTTCGGCTCTTGCCGTGGTGGCGAGCGCGATGGAACAGCTAACGTCTGTTTCCGCACACACCAGTGAAAAAGCGCTGTTGGCACAGGAACTTTCAGCGAAAGTCACTGCGGTGGCCGCTTGCGGCGGCGAGAGTATCACCTCGGCTATCCACACGATGGCACAGATCAAAGAGGAGTCTCTGCGCATTGGCAATATTCTGGAGATTATCGATGGCATTGCCTTCCAAACCAACATTCTTTCGCTAAATGCTTCGGTAGAGGCGGCTCGCGCAGGCGAGCATGGTAAAGGATTCTCCGTCGTGGCGACTGAAGTCAGAATGCTCGCATTGAGCTGTGAAAATGCAGCCAAAGAGATACGGCAATTGATTGCTGTATCAATGGATTGTACCCAAAAAGGGTCGAGTCAAGTGGCGGCGGCAGGGGAAACGATGCAGGAAGTGATGCGGGCTATTGGCCGTTTGGCGCAGTTGGTGGATGAGTTATCGACCATGAGTGTTCAGCAGCGAGCCAGTATTTCACAAATGCATACCAGTATTACAAGTATCGATGCCAGCGTGCAGGAAAATGTTAACCACGTGGCTGAGACCGTGAGAGTCGCCCAGCAGCAAGGACATCAGGCTGATGCCTTAAAGCAGGCCATTTCGGTATTTCGTTTGGCATAACGTTTCAGATTTATGGCAGACAAATATTGATGCGGAGTGTGTGATGTCAGTCATTTGCTGGAAACGGTACTGAGTTGATTGACGATAGTTAAAAACTGGCTGAATCCAGGAGAGTGTGCTGAGTGCTTGTTGTATAAGAAGTAGAACGTAATGGGCTCAAGGTGTAGGCCTGCGTCGATAGCTTGGATTTTGGCTCCGCAACTTTCAGCTAATAGGCTAGAGGGCATAATACCAATAGACTCGGTGTTTTCGATAATACTTAAAAGAGCCATAACGGAATCGCTGGAGAAGATAAAATTTCGGCCTTCAAGTATTCGTGAAAATTCAACCTGACGTCGCATGATATAAGGGATTGCCGAGTGCAGGCCACAAAACCGTTCTGCACTGAGCTCACTAAAATCTACGTTGCCTTTCAACCGTGGGTGATTAGCGCTGCACACTAAAGAGAGTGGCTCAGATGAAAAGGGGATAGAAATAACGGAATGGCTAGTGGTTGGATGAATATCAAAGATCAGGTCAGCCTGACGGTTGATTAGCAACTCATCCACTTTCATCTCTTCCGTCAAGGTGTAGTGCATAATTTCTATATTAGGAGCTTGATGCTCAAGTGCATGAATGAGTTTAGGCAGGTAGTGAGATGCGACGTAATGCGACGCGTAGATAATAAACTTTTTTTTCTTCGTTGGGTCATTGATTGTATTCAAAGATACATCAACCAAACGCATAATTTCAGCTAATTGGTCGTGTAGACTTAAACAGACTAACGTAGGTTGCAGAACATTTCCCTGACGAATGAATAGAATATCATCATAATGATTACGTATTTTTTGTAGTGACTGGCTAACAGCAGATGGTGATATGTTTAGCATTTTTGCGGCTAAGCTAACGCTCTTACAGTTAAAAATGGCTTCAAAAACAGTAAGTAAGTTAAGGTCGACGCCTCTTACACGTTTGAGGATCTGCTTGTCATTCATATTCTTCATTTGTTGCCCGCACGAATTTGATTGATTGTGTCAGTATGAATGGGATGTTCTTGACGCTCTGAACTGGCCATTCTCACGACTCTTGAACTCATGAAATAGCCTATTAATTCTAATACTATTAATATAAATATTATTGAATGAAATATGATAGATAAAAAGTGTATTTTTGTGTGAAAAATACATTAATCATATGAAGCTAAAAAAACAAGAGAATATGTGGGTTTGGGACAATGCAAAAAATGGATTTTAGAGCGCCTTTAAAGAAAGGCGACTTATGTTTGAAATGATTCTGCTCACGAGTTTCTTGAGTTTTAATGTGAAACAGAACGGGAGAATAAATTAATGATTAACACGCCAGCGATAATAAACACCAGTCCAAGCATGGCTGGGAAATCGAGAGTCTGTTTGAACAGCACATAGTTGGCGCCCGCAATCAATACGATCCCCAGACAACTCCAGATAGCATAGGCAATTCCGATAGGCATCGTACGTGTCGCAATCGAAAGCATATAAAAAGCAGTGGCGTAGAGCAGAGCCATCACCAGCGTGAGTCCTGGTCGTGTGAACTCTTTAGTATGAGGAAGAATGGATGTTGCAATAACTTCGCAGACAATAGCAAAGGCCAAAGCTCCGTAGGTGATGAAAACGGGGGACATCGTAAATCCTTATAAACAGTGATATTAAGCGCTAGGAGATATACCAGTTGAATCCATCGCTTGGTGAGTATAAGGCAAGAATCAACGGTTGAGAAACGATTCTAAATGATGGAATAAATAGGAAGGAAGTTTATTGATCTCGTTGAAATCAAAGATTAATGCAGTCCATATAGCTAAAAGCAATATAACGAGTCCTGTCATGGTGTTGAGTAAGAAACGCACAAAAACCTCGAATAAGGATTGCAAAAAATTCCTTGGTTCATTCTAGCAAGGTAAGTTCAATCCTGCTTCAACGGCTGATAAGTTTTATTGCATTATTAACGCATTAGAAGCATAGCTTACACTGGGTAAACCCCCTTTGGGGGAAACACATGATCAAATTGAAAAAGAGTAGAGCGGATTATTAAATCGAAGAAAGCTTGTGACGTTTTCGATTAAAACTGTAGTGACAATGTGGGCAATGCATCATTATGCTGTCTTCAATCTTGAACTCATCAAAGCGGCCTTTATGATGACATTCCTGACAGACAACAAACGCCTGCTTACTTTTAAATATATCGAGAACCTTAGTCATTAAGGCCATACATACCACCTCTTATAGTAGTTTCCATCATACCATATCTGTTCATGGCTCTCTTGGTGTTTTGTTCTATAGGTGGCTCTATTTTTAGCGTTAATTTGTGCTTTGGGTGTGAAACTGCATGATTGGTCAGCACGAAATGCACCAGATAAAAAGCGCAGACCTTTACAATATGCACATACTTGAAGGGGATGTTTTCCAACTGGAAAATCAGAATATCTTTAAAGCAATGTGAGCATGTCTTACCTAAGCATATCGATACCAACTCATATAAAGGTAAAAGACATGAGCAATAAAAATAGACAGCTGTATGATCTGAGCGATTGGCCATTGGTTAACGTCAGCGCAGAATTTATGTGTTTTTTAGGCAACGATTGGGTCGCTCAGACCGAACGTTTGCTTGCGCAAAATCGCCCGTTTGTACTGATATACCCTGAGGTCAATGTGGCCGCTCAACCAGATGAATCTTCTGCTGCTGTTGGGGAGAGTGCTCGTGATGCACGAGCGATTATTGCCAAATGGTTGAAAATCCACCGTAATGATTTTTCTCAGCGGTGCCGAGGTATTGTTTTGAACGCATCAGGAGAGACTGCGTCTCATCTCGTTTCGGGACTCGAACGCATGTATGGTGTGCCGGTAAAGGCAGCTAAAGCAGAACAGACCATGAATTTGGCTAAAGAAATAATGGGTATCAGCTAATCGGCTGATATTCAACGAAGAGGTTAAAAATGTCAGAGGTGATTGTCAGCGATCTTATCCAGTGGTTAGAAGGACAACTTCAGCTGAGTGAGGCCATTAAAGTGGATGCAATAGCAGCGAAAAGTGGATATTCGAAGTGGTATTTGCAGCGCGAGTTCAAGCAAAAAAAGGGACTTTCTATTGCAGAATATGTTCGCAAGCGTCGTTTACATGAGGCCGCTACGCTGCTTTGTGCAAGCGAACTCCCAATTATTGATATTGCACTTAAATACGGTTTTAGCTCACAGCAAACATTTAGTCGTGTATTTAGAGCTCACTTTAATACTTCTCCTGCAAAGTTTCGTGACCAGAGATTGTATCCAAAACTTGATGAAGTCATGGAAATGAACAAAAAACACTGAGATGAAAGAATGGCCGTCGAAGAGGCGGCTTATTCCGCGACCAATATCCACATATTTAGTGCGCCATCACATCCTCAAAAAACAACCTATTTGCATGCATATTGAACTACGAACAAAGTTGGTTAATTTGCGTGCTAACTAAATAGCTAATGACGGTTGGCATTTATTAAAGAAAAGCCGATAGTTGCCGATACCTCCATCTATTAGATATTGCTCACATTTTAATGTATTTATCCGTCCGTGCCGTGCATGTTATCCCGACAAATGGAACAATCTTATTGAGGTTTATGCCGGACTTAATAAAAATAGCGAAGAAATTTATGCGGAAACACAACGAGTAAGAAAAATCTTATAGTTTGTTTGTATACTTTTTTTGTGCTTAATGTTTTCATTATGCTGGCGGATGTTAACGGAGTAATAATTATGTGCAACCTAATGAAAATAGAGGCCGTTAGCGTAGGGTCCCTTGGTTCATGATATTACCTTCAATCCGTGCAAAACTTTCTCACTGCTTTAGCAGGTTGCTATTTGCGCCAACCCTGATGTTGGTTCTCATGATGTACACCGTTAACGGTTTAGCGGTAGATGAAATTCAAGAAGCGCCGGAAACTCTAACCATCAAAGAGCAAGATGTTGCAAAGGTCGTGATAGGAATGCTTCGTTATACCCGTTGGGCGAGCTCTCCAGATCCTATAAAGCTTTGTATCGTCCCTCCTGCGCGTTATGCGCGTTTGTTGACTGAGAGTACGATTACGTTACCCAGCAGACGCGTAGATGCTAAAGTCGTCGATTTTTCGCCCACGAAGCTGTTGGAACAATGTGACGCGGTGTACTTCGGAAATATAAAACCAGATGACCAAGAACTGATCATTCAAAGTATGCAAGGTAAAAGTATTCTAACAATTGCAGAAGATAATAAGGAATGCCTTAGAGGAAGCGCGTTTTGTTTACGCATCGATAATTCGGGGGTCGCATTTGATCTCAATTTGGATATTCTGGCGCGTAGTAACGTTCAAGTGAATCCTAATGTGCTGCTTTTAGCTAAGAGAAAAGGGTAATCGGATGAGATTCACTTTTTTCTCAAACGCGAACATGCCTAAATCTCGTCCAACGTTACGTAGTATGTTTCAGCGTATTCATTTAATGATTATCGCTATTACTCTGCTAATGGCGGGGATACCGCTGTCAGTGCTTTCTGTTTTCACGCTGAAGTCATACGCTGAACATAACTTACAGTTGGTTGCAGCCACGATTAGTTATACCAGCGCGGCTGCAGTGGTATTTGGCGATAAACCGGCGGCTCAGGATGCGTTGACGTTGATCGCTAAAAAAGAACAAGTGTATGAGGCGAGGATCTACGATCAAAAGAAGGAGTTACTCGCAAGCTGGACCTCACCTACCAGCATGCGTTTGACGCTTGACGACCCGATTCGAAAATGGCTATTGCCAAAAATGGTTGTTCAACCTGTAGTGAGTGAGAATGAAGTGGTGGGATACGTCACGTTGACCGCAGGTGGCGCCACTATGGTTAAATTCTTGAGCAATTTGTTGCTTGGCCTATTGAGTTGTTTGGTGATTACCGCTTTGCTGTCGTTTTGGTTAGTGCGCCGTATGCACACCGGAATTGTCGATGAGCTGCAAAATATTGCCCATGTGGCTCGTTTGGCCCGAGAAAAGAGAGAATTTTCAATCAGGGTACGGCCTTCACAAATTGCAGAGATTAATGAGCTGAGTCGGGGCTTCAATAGCTTATTGCGTGAAATGGAATTGCAACATGCTGATTTGATGATCGAGAACGATCAGCTTTCTTATAAAGCATTGCATGACCCATTAACGTCACTGCCAAATCGCTCAAACTTCATGAGCATGCTAGAGAGTATGAACATGATGCAGGAACAAATATGCGTCATGTTTCTTGATGGTGATGGTTTTAAAGCTGTCAATGATACTTGGGGGCATTCGGCCGGCGATCATGTACTAACCACGATTGCAGAACGTCTAAAAACGCTGGTCGGTAAAAATGACTTAGTTGCCAGGATGGGCGGTGATGAGTTTTCAATTTTATTGCGTCACGTGGTTGATCAGGACGATGTCATGCAGGTAATCGAAAAAATCCTCAAGGCAATGAGACGCACGATATATCTGCCTAATGGTGAAGAGGTATTTGTATCACTCAGCATAGGTTTTACGCTTTCAAATGCTGGGAGTACGCCAGCTGAATTATTAGAGAAAGCGGATGCCGCTATGTATCACAGTAAGCATAACGGTGGCGGTTGGAGCTTCTCGTAATGATGATATTAAAAAAATAGGAAGAGGAATGAACGTGAGATTACACACTCAGTGGAAATGGGTAGGAATAATTTTAGCAGTACTATTTTTAGCGGGATGTCAGCATAAAGGCGGATTAACCGCAGAACAAATTGCAGTACTAAAAGAGCAGGGCTTCCATCAGACCGATGAGGGATGGATGTTTGGACTGTCTGAGAAGGTATTGTTTGGTAATAACAAATCTAATCTGACGCCAGAAAGCACGGAAACGGTAAAAAAAATGGGTAAGACGCTTGCGCAAATCAATATTCTGCATGCGCGCTTAGATGGCTTTACCGATAATTATGGTGATGAAAGCTACAACCAGCAGCTATCGCTAAAACGCGCCAATACAGTGGCTGATGCTCTTTCTCAGGGGGGGATCCCACGCATGAATCTTACAACGCGCGGAATGGGAGAAAGTCATCCGATTGCTAGCAATAGCACTAAGCAGGGACGTTCTGAAAATAGACGTGTTGCAATAGTCATTGAGGCGCCTTAACTGAGTCCCAATAGATAAATATTTTTTAGGTATCATGGATGATACCTAGCCATTTCTGTTTGCTTTTCCGCACTTTTTTTCCTCCTGACAAATCTCTCACAAATATCTCTCAGTCCCATTCTATGCGGCAGTAGCTCATTAGTTTTGCCTAGTTATTATCTCAAAAGTGGCTTTTTTTCAGGCCTATACGATCTTTACACACTCAGTGACTAAGATCACAAATTTTGACATTTGGTCTGTTTTGTTGAATTATTGTTATAGTTAAACAGCATTATTTGAAGGATTAAATAAGGAGAAAAGGGCTGTTAGGGTGTGGTTGATCAGGTAGGAGACTGCTTATCTGAGGCTGCCGGAAAGCGCACTATCAGCGATTTAGGTCGTGTCCCATTGGGGGCTTTATCCTGAGTATTCGAGTTGTCATAGGCTATGAACGTCTAAAAGTCGCAAGCAGGGTGGACGAGCGCAGCCAATACGTAAGCAATTTTGAAGTAAGACGGGTAGAGAACGGACCATCGTGAGGCACGGTGAGAAGGCATTCACTGTGCGACACAAAATTTTGCAAGGAAATAATAATGAGATTAAGAAGAAAGCAGGCAAAGCCGCTACATATTAACGACATTACAATTATCGATGATGAGAAGTTAAAAAAAGCCATTACCGCGGCAGCGTTGGGTAATGCGATGGAATGGTTCGACTTTGGTGTTTACGGGTTTGTTGCCTATGCACTGGGTCAAGTATTCTTCCCCGGTGCCGATCCAGGTATTCAGATGATCGCGGCGCTGGCTACATTCTCTGTTCCATTCCTCATTCGTCCTTTAGGCGGATTATTCTTCGGTGCATTGGGGGATAAATTTGGCCGCCAAAAAGTTCTCTCTGTCACTATTATTATCATGGCGGTGAGTACGTTCTGTATCGGCCTCATTCCGTCTTATGCATCGATAGGGATCTGGGCTCCGATTCTGTTGCTGTTGGCTAAATTAGCTCAAGGCTTTTCCGTCGGTGGTGAGTATTCAGGAGCCGCAATCTTTGTTGCTGAATATTCTCCAGACAGAAAACGCGGATTTATGGGGAGCTGGTTAGACTTTGGTTCCATTGCGGGCTTCGTTTTGGGTGCCGGCGTAGTGGTACTGATTTCTAGCATTGTTGGTGAGCAAGATTTCCTTGATTGGGGATGGCGTATTCCATTCTTTATTGCTGCACCATTAGGTTTGATTGGTCTTTATTTACGCCATGCATTAGAAGAAACGCCAGCGTTCCAACAGCATGTAGATAAAATGGAGCAGGACGATCGCAATGCGATTCAAAATCCGCCTAAGACTTCATTTAAAACCATTCTTGCTCAGCATTGGAAAAGCTTGTTGACCTGTGTCGGTCTGGTTATCTCAACCAACGTAACGTATTACATGTTGCTGACGTATATGCCGAGCTATTTGTCGCATAACCTGCATTATTCAGAAGACCACGGCGTGTTGATCATCATTGCGATTATGATCGGTATGCTGTTTGTCCAGCCGGTTATGGGACTAATGAGTGACCGCTTTGGCCGTAAGCCATTTATTATCTTTGGTAGCATTGGTTTACTGTTATTAGCCATCCCCTGTTTCAAACTCATCAACAGCGATATCATTGGTTTGATTTTCTTGGGGCTGTTGATATTAGCTATATTGCTGAATGCGTTTACGGGTGTGATGGCGTCTACGCTGCCAGCAATGTTCCCAACGCATATTCGATACAGTGCGCTAGCGATTTCGTTTAATATTTCAGTACTTATTGCTGGTTTGACGCCGACTATTGCAGCTTGGTTGGTTGAAACCACCAACAACCTGTATATGCCAGCCTATTACTTGATGGTTGTGGCGTTAATCGGATTAGCAACGGGCTTGTTTATGAAAGAAACGGCGAATAAGCCTCTTAGAGGCGCAACGCCAGCAGCTTCTGACCGTGCTGAAGCGAAAGAGTTGTTACAAGAGACTTATGACAACATCGAGCAAAAGGTTGAGGATATTAACGAGCAGATTGAAGAATTGGAACGCAAGAAACAGCGTCTAATCGACCAACATCCTAAATTGGATTAAGGTTTTCATTTTCTGTCTAGGGGCCGCTTGCGGCCTCTTTTTATTTCTGCTGCGGGCAACACTCGAACCTTTGGATATAGTTTACGGCATAAATTTACAATTGGTAAACACAGCTTGAATGAGAAAGGTATAGGCTTTTTCTTAATAACGGCAAAGTGATGTTGTCTTTGAGGAGAGTCTGACTATGAACGCGAAGAGAGTTAAAATTGCACAGTCCGTCGCAAAATATGCTGTTGCCCATCATAGTTCGAGCCGTTGGAATACAGCGATGAAAATGCTGAAAGCATCGATTTCTGTCGCGGTTGTTTTACCGCGCAGTGAGCTCTGATTCTATGGATAGCCATTCAAGAGTGGTGGTGCAGGGCACGTCGGTGCTGAACGCGGATGTGCCCTGCAATATGGCGATCAACTACATCATGCTATAGGCGGAGGGTTGGCTCATGACGTCAACAAATACGTCTTTGGCTACGGCCCAAAAGTGGCTCATTCCATCGGTGTTGATTGTCGCGCCAGTGAGTGTCATAACCAACCAACATGCCGTGGCAAACCCGATGCCGCTGAAGGCAAAAGCAACCAAGCTGTGACCTTTCTTACGAAACTTGATGTTCAATGAGCTGGCCACAAACATCATAAAAGTACTCATGATTTCCCAACGGGCGACGATTAGCCCAGTCATAACAGTACCCATGCAACACGATCCTCACTCAACAGTATAATGTGATTTGGATCACATTATATTCTGAGTCATTCAATTCATCTAGCATGTTTCTTCATCAATTAATCTGAGTTTAGCTATCTGCATCTGAAATGAGCGGAATCAGAGTCTACGCTTATTATTGAAACCAACGGAGAGATGCAGAATGAATGATGAGCCCCATAAAGATCGTATTGTTGATGAAAAGCCAGAAAGCGGGTTGAAGGTTGATAATGATGAAGAGAAGCAGGGGAAAGAGATCAATACCGATGAAGATCGCCTTCCGTCACGCGCTGCGGCGGTACATGAAATTATCCGTATGGAAGGTACCAAAGAGCTAGAGCGTGATGTTTGGGCATTGCTCTGGTCTGCTGTTGCCGCAGGGCTTTCAATGGGAGCTTCGCTGATGGCGAAAGGTATTTTCCACGTCAAACTTGATGGGGTACCGGGCGCATTTTTATTAGAAAACTTCGGCTATACGTTGGGGTTTATTATCGTGATTATGGCTCGCCAGCAGTTGTTTACGGAAAATACGCTGACCGCGGTACTGCCTGTTATGAATAAGCCGAACCGAACCAACTTTCTCTTACTGATGCGGTTGTGGGGGCTTGTGTTGCTCGGGAACCTGATAGGCACGGGCTTAGTTGCGTTTATCTTCTGGCATTTGCCGGTATTTGACGTGCAAACGCGTGAGGCTTTCGTCAGCATCAGTCAGAAAGTGATGGAAAATTCGCCGACGGAAATGTTTGCCAACGCCGTGGTATCAGGTTGGATTATTGCCACCATGGTATGGATGTTTCCCTCTGCGGGAGCGGCGAAAATCTGGGTTATTGTTATTATGACCTATCTGGTCGCCATCGGCGATCTGACTCATATTGTTGTTGGCTCGGTAGAAATTCTCTATTTGGTATTTTCCGGTCATCTTCACTGGCAGGAATTTATTTATCCATTTGCCGTGCCGACCTTGATCGGTAATATCATCGGCGGCACATTCATTTTTGCGTTAATTAGCCATGCACAAATACGCAGTGAGTTAGATAAAAACAAGGACAAAAAATGAACATTATTGTGCGAATGGTTTCACTTGAGCTTATTGCCTATACTCTATGGCTTCAATTGACATATAACCCGTCATTCGCACCAAGGATATGATGCATAATGATTGAATTATTTAAGGCCATAGGGCTAGGATTGGTAGTGATATTACCGTTGGCTAACCCACTGACGACGGTGGCGTTATTTCTCGGCCTAGCGGGAAATATGAACCGCGAGGAGCGAAACCGCCAGTCGTTAATGGCTTCGGTCTATGTGTTTGCCATCATGATGGCTGCCTTTTATGCCGGCCAAGTTGTGATGAACACCTTTGGGATCTCTATCCCAGGTTTGCGGGTTGCGGGGGGATTAATTGTCGCCTTTATCGGTTTCAGAATGCTGTTTCCTCAGCAAAAGATGGAGGATCAGCCAGAGGTTGAAAGCAAAAGTGAAGAGTTAAACAAACACCCAACCGCGAATATTGCCTTTGTTCCGCTCGCGATGCCCAGTACGGCGGGACCCGGCACCATAGCGATGATTATTAGCTCTGCGTCCACCATTAAACACGGCGCTGATTTCCCTGATTGGGTGCTGATGGTGGCTCCGGTGCTGGTGTTTCTGTCCGTTAGTGTCATTCTGTGGGGATGCTTACGCAGTTCTGGCGCGATTATGAAGCTGGTGGGTAAGGGAGGCATTGAAGCTATTTCACGCCTGATGGGATTTTTATTAGTTTGCATGGGCGTACAGTTTATTATCAATGGCATTTTAGAAATCGTGACAACCTTCCACGCGCCTATCTAATTTAATACTCAGATGCAGGCCGCTTTCTGTATGAAAGATGGCTTGCTGTTAATGCGATAAATCCTCCGTCATAAATCCTTATTGTGTCCTAGAATTAACACAGGAAGGTAGCAGTTCCATTTTTGCGGATTAAGGAGTCAAAAATGAGTGACGGTATGAAAGACTCACTTATATTGCTGGCTAGGATATTGTTGATGCTGCTGTTCATTATATTTGGATGGTGGAAATTAACCCATTTCGAACTCGCTGTTTCGGCAATGCAGGGTTATGGCGCTCCGTTACCCTATATTGCGGCTATCGTTGCGGTGGTGGTTGAGCTCTTCTTCGGTTTTGCGTTGATCTTAGGGCTGGGGACTCGGCCTATTGCCGCTATCTTTGCGCTCTATGTGCTTGGGACATCCATTATTGGCCACCCATTCTGGAGACTCAGTGGCATGGATATGGTGCTTAACGAAATCAACTTCTATAAGAACATCAGCATAATTGGTGGACTTTTATTGCTGATAGTGACGGGAGCAGGGCGCTACTCTTTGGATTACCGCCTGAGCAAGAAATTGTAGATAGCGTTTTTCTGTCTCCAACGAACGGCCTGCTAGCAGGCCGTTCGCCTATCAGACAAAGTGACTGCGGCCTCTAGAGCGGAAAACTCAGCCTCGCTAAAAACGGTAATTCCATTTTTTCGTAATAGATCCGCAGTTAATCCCATGCCTGAGATTTTTTTACCGCTGAAGCTACCATCATAAATAAGCGAGCTACCGCAAGAAGGGCTGCCATCGGTGAGTAGGGCAAAACGGCATTGGTGTTTTAATGCCAGTTGTAGAGCGATACTGGCACCAGCCAGATAGCCCGCAGTAACGTCATTATTATCAGATTCGACGACGGCACGCTCTCCAAGCGGTGAGTAACGAATTTCAGCGCTCAATCGTGGCGTTGGGAAGCCTGCGCTGACTTCAGGGCAGCAGAGTATCAAACGATCTTCTTGCTGCCAGCGTAACAGCGTCGGTGGCATAAATGGTTTTGCGCTGCCGTTATAACGCACTGGGAAGCCCATTAGGCAGGTGCTAACCAGTATTTTTGTGGGATTAGTCATAAAAAACCTAAAAACGATAGCTGAACTGAGATAACTCGATACGGTGAGCAGAGTATTATTGCATGAAAAATGGTGATGCTAGAGGCCTAACTGATTAATAAATAGCGATATCTGATTAAAGAAAGTTCATCGTGGCTATTTACTGCGCAGTTGAATAAAATTTTTATTTTAGCGCTGGACAGCCACCGGGAAGGCCGTTAATATCTGCCCCCATTGGAAGGATGGCTGAGTGGTTTAAGGCAGCGGTCTTGAAAACCGTCGAGTGTAACAGCTCCTAGAGTTCGAATCTCTATCCTTCCGCCAAATTTGCCGACTTAGCTCAGTAGGTAGAGCAACTGACTTGTAATCAGTAGGTCACCAGTTCGATTCCGGTAGTCGGCACCATGAGTAAGAAGAAACCACCCTCTGGGTGGTTTTTTTTCGCCGAAAATTTGCCCTCCATTTTGTGTGATCTCCGTTTTGTCAGGCTTATCGGTGATAGTTACATGTTTGTTAATTTAACCACCTTCTGTTTGTGAGCCACATCATAGTTTGGGGGTTATCTCTTTGGCTAATGCTGATGCGATGGGGATAATTAACCGAGTATTAAATTATTAAATCACGTTATGGAAGTGTCGTATGTGTATTTGTGATATCAGCGTTGAAGATACCTTTATACGTCTGCCGTTATCGCCAACGGCTGCATGGATGCTCGATCGTCAGGCAACCCGCGCACTAGGCTGGCGTCGTTTTCTTAAACCTAAACGTGATCAAAAGTTGATGAGCTGGCGTTTAACGCCGCTGAAAGATCGTTATGAAGTGCGGTTCTCACCGAATCGACAGCCTGAGCTCTGGATGTTTAGCGCCGAAAATGCGTTACGCAAGCGTCTTTAGCACTCGTTGATGGATTGTGCCAAACCGCGTAGATGCTATTGCGGTTTGGCTTGCTCTCTTTAGCCTGCATATTCCTACCTCTATCCTTTTCTTGAGATTATTGCTTTTCTTGAGATAATTTCGCTTCCTCTTCGCTGTAAGGCGCCATGATATCTTCTAAGATTTTTAGCCGTTGTTCTGGCGTTAGGTAGAATAAGCCAAGCAATTTATGAGGCTGACGTTCCTGCTGATAGCTCTCTGTAAGCTGATTTAAAAAGCCATAGATCTGTTTCATATTTAACCTCCTACGGGTAAAAATCCATCGTAGGAGGTTTAAACATGAACTAAAACTGAACAAATTATTTTTGTTGTTCATGTTTTATATATCTATGAATCATCATTTTTTATTGCTGTTGTCCGTCCTCGTTAGTCAGGCGGTGTGAGTGGTATAAGCCCCTTAACTCCATAGGGGAACTTGTTTGACACCGGTAAATCGTTATATAGTTTTGTATATAACACAACTTAAGTCACTCACTATGAATCTTTCTACGTCCAAGCTGAGCCATGCGGTTATCGCAGGCGCATCTCTTCTATTCGTCTCTTTTACATCTCTTGCCGACCGCACCGTCATTGACCAACTTGGCCGTCAGGTTACGATCCCCGATCGAGTAAATCGTGTTGTTGTTTTACAACATCAAACGTTGAACTTACTGGTACAGCTTGATGCGGCAGATGACGTCGTGGGCGTTTTATCCAGTTGGAAAAAGCAGCTTGGCCCTGAATTTGAACGTTTTTCTCCACGCCTGGCGACAATACCAATGCCGGGCGATCTGACACAGGTGAATCTAGAAAGTCTGCTAGCTGAACATCCTCAAGTTGTTTTTGTGGCGAACTATGCGCCGCCTGAAATGATTAGTCAGATTGAGAAAGCCGGGATCCCCGTAGTAGCGATTTCACTTCGCCGTGATGCCCAAAGCGAAAAGGGCAAGCTTAACCCTCAGATGAATGATGAGGAGCAGGCATATAACTTAGGGCTGCAAGAGGGTATTCGTCTGATCGCTAAAGTGGTGAATCGTGAGTCACAAGGTGAAGCGTTGATTGATTATGCCTTCAAGCAACGAGAGACGGTGGGAGCGCGTCTGAAGGATATTCCCGTCGACCAGCGCATGCGCGTTTATATGGCGAACCCCGATCTAACAACTTACGGCTCGGGAAAATATACTGGTTTGATGATGCAGCACGCGGGGGCGATAAACGTTGCTGCGACCAGCATCAAAGGCTATAAGCAGGTTTCAATGGAACAGGTCTTATCTTGGAATCCGCAGGTTATCTTCGTGCAAGATCGCTATCCAGATGAAGTGACTAAAATCACTCGAGATCCGGCTTGGCAGGGCATTGACGCAGTTAAAAATAAGCGAGTTTATCTGATGCCGGAGTACGCTAAGGCGTGGGGGTATCCAATGCCGGAGGCATTGGCTATCGGCGAGCTATGGATGGCGAAACAGCTGTATCCGCAACGTTTTCAAGACATTGATATGAATAAAGCCGCGAATGATTACTATCAGCGTTTTTATCGCACAGCCTGGACGCCAAATTCGCATGCCTCAGTTCAGTAATCGGTACTTTCATTTGCTATTCCCTATGGCGACATTGATTGTCGCCTTCTTTTCGCTCGGCGTCGGCCAATTTACTATTTCGCCGATAGAGGTTTGGCATGCGCTGCTAGCACCTATGCAGACCGATCGGTTAGCGGGGCAAATTATCTGGACGGTCAGGATGCCGCGTATTCTGATGGCCTGTGGCGCAGGAGGCGCGTTAGCGCTGTGCGGTGCGTGTCTGCAGGGAGTATTTCATAATCCACTGGTTGACCCTCACATTATTGGCGTTAGTGCGGGAGCGGCCTTTGGCGGGACGCTGGCAATTTTGCTCGGATTTTCGCCATGGCTGCTGATGAGTTCGACCTTTGCATTCGGTCTGTTAGCTTTAGCGTTGGTCTATGTCATTGCGTCAGCGCTGGGCAAAGAGAATCGCCTGATGCTTATTCTCTCCGGCATTATTCTCAGCGGTTTTTTCTCTGCGTTGGTTAGCCTGCTGCAATATATGGCTGATACCGAAGAGAAGTTGCCGAGCATTGTATTCTGGCTATTGGGCAGCTTTGCAACGGCTAATTGGCATAAGTTGTTGATGATGGCGATACCGCTGGCGATAGCCAGCTTTTTGTTATTTCGGCTGCGATGGCGGATCAATATTTTATCTCTCGGTGATGCTGATGCGCGCACCTTGGGGGTGTCCGTGGTGGACTTGCGTCGTTTGGTTTTGCTGTTATGTGCTCTTTTAGTGGCGGCACAGGTGGCAGTAAGCGGTGGAATAGCTTGGATCGGCTTAGTGATTCCGCATCTCGCTCGTCTATTAGTAGGGGCGGATCATCGGCGATTACTCCCCGCCGCGTTTTGGCTGGGCGGCGGCTTTATGGTCTTGGTTGATGATGTTGCCCGCACGCTGAGTCAGGCAGAAATTCCACTGGGTATCATTACGGCCTTAATTGGCGCACCGCTGTTTGCACTGTTGCTCATCCGCTCGCGGAGGTTCTCTCATGGTGAATAATGTTGCATTAAGCGTTGATGGGCTCACGTTCGGCTATCGGAACGCGTTGTATACACCGCTGAGCTTTGACTGCCGGCGGGGTGAGGTATGCGCCATTCTTGGTGCTAATGGACGAGGAAAAACTTCGTTGCTGAATACGCTAACCGGCGTATTGCCTTTGTTATCAGGTAAAATATCCCGCAGCGCACCGATAGGTTTTGTCGCACAATCTTTCTCAACGGCTTTCGCTTATCGGGTCGTCGATATTGTGCTGATGGGGCGGGTGAATTCTATCGGGTTGTTACAGCAACCAACGCGTAAAGATGAAACTATTGCACAGGAAGCACTGCGAACGTTGGGCATTGAACATCTAGCTGAATGCGATTTTCAGACGCTATCGGGCGGGCAGCGACAGTTAGTCATGATTGCGCGAGCTTTAGCCACCGGTTGCGAAATGCTCATACTCGATGAACCCACGTCGGCGCTAGATCTGTTTAATCAACAGGCGGTTTTGCGGTTGGTTTGCCAGCTAGCGCAAGAGCGCCAGATAAGTGTGCTGTTTACGACCCACGATCCGGCGCATGCACATCTGGTGGCGCATAAATGCCTGATGCTATTAGATGGCAAACGTTGGGCTTATGGTGCCACACAGGAGATGCTCACTGAAGCAAATTTGCTGATGGCATATGGCGTAAGAGTGGAGCGCGCGTCTGTGTTATCGGATGGGCAGCGATATGAGGTACTTACCCCGCTGTTTGAGATTGCTCATGATTAACATGCTGAAAAACCAGCGTTAATGAATTGCTGCTGAAGGCGTGGTGATGAGAGATACTCCGCTAACGGCCGAGCGCTTTCATCACGCAGTGCCAATGCATAAGTGGCAAAAACATTATCTGTATCAGGAATATTGACCACCGCCACGGTCTGATTATTCCGAAGCCACTGTGCATAATGAGCATAACCGACGAAGACATCCGCCAAACCTTGCTGAATGATCCAGCCAGAGGCTATTTCATTTGCCGGAACCTGTAGGCTATCTATTCCTCCCACCAACTGTCGTGCTCGTTGCTTCAGTGATTCACCTGCGTGAGGACGAAGCGCTTCGACGCGATCAAACAACTGCCACGTGTAGTCACCGGAGGGATCACTGCCAGGTGTCGACGTGCCGATGCTAAGTTGCGTATTAGTGAGAAGCTCAAGCCAACTGTCTGATTCGCTGTTCATACATGTGCGTCTAACGGTAAGGCAGAGCCGATTACGCAGGAAGGGCATTATGCTTTGCGCCAGTCCCTGTGCTTGTAGCTTCTGCGGATGTTGCAGGTTAGCTGAGGCAAACAGATCCCACGTTGCACCACGCTCAATTTGCTCGCGCAACAGACCGGCGGGGCCAAACTGCACATGTATATTGATGCCAAATTGCTGGCTAAATTGGGTTAGATGCGGGGAGAGTGCTTTCCGCAAGCTACCGGCGGCGAGCACATTTAGAGATTGAGTTTGGGGTTTCACCATGACACCACGCGATATTAACGATTAAAACGTTATATAAAATTTTATATAGAGTAAGGCACGTTACGGCGGGAGCGTCGGTCTGTCAATGCGCGGGTGATATATCCCCGCCATACTTCAGGTTGTAGGGCGTTGGCTGCACTCACTGACTCCAGACACTTGATGCAATAGTCATTCGAGAAGAGAAAGCTACGCTGACCGGGTATCAGCGTAGCGGGATAGGGCGCTGATTAACGCGCTAACCAACCGCCATCGACGGCGATGGTATAGCCGTTAATATAGTCGGATGCCGGTGATGCCAAGAACACCGCAGGCCCCATCAGATCTTCTGGTAAACCCCAGCGGCCAGCAGGAATTCGGCCAAGAATTTCTTCGCTTCGAGCTTCGTCGGCACGCAGTTGCTGCGTATTGTTGGTTGCCATATAGCCCGGAGCAATCGCGTTGACGTTGATTTTATGCTTCGCCCATTCGTTGGCGAGCAGACGAGTGACGCCCATCACCGCACTTTTAGACGCGGTATAAGACGGCACACGAATACCTCCTTGGAAAGAGAGCATGGAAGCAATGTTGATTATCTTTCCACCTTTCCCCTGCGCAATAAATTGGTGTGCAACGGCCTGAGACATAAAGAACACGGTCTTAATGTTCAGGTTCATCACGTCATCCCAATCCTTCTCGCTGAACTCTAATGCATCCTGACGGCGGATGATTCCTGCGTTGTTGACCAAAATATCGATATGGCCAAACTCAGTAGAAGCGCGTTTCACCACATCAGGAATGACCGATGTATCGCGTAGATCGGCAGTTAAGCTTAAGAAGCGGCGGCCAAGAGCGGTGATCTTTTCAATGGTTTCGGTGGGTTCAACAATATTAACACCGACGATGTCACAACCGGCCTGTGCTAAACCAACTGCCATACCCTGACCTAAACCCGTGTCACAGCCAGTGACCAGTGCAACTTTACCCTGTAGCGAGAATGCGTCAAGAATCATGTTTTATGTCCTTAAACAGCGGCCAGACAACGTTGGCTAACCGCAAAAGATGAAGTGTAAATGGGTTAGCGAATGTCTTTTACCGCGACGTGATCCATATCGTCGAAGACCTGATTTTCACCAACCATGCCCCAGATAAAGGTATAGGCCTTGGTGCCCACGCCTGAGTGAATTGACCAGCTAGGTGAAATCACGGCTTGTTCGTTATGCATCACAATGTGCCGAGTTTCCTGCGGCTGTCCCATCATGTGGAAAACACAGGAGTCATCGTCCATGTTGAAGTAGAAATAGACTTCCATGCGGCGTTCATGGGTGTGGCATGGCATGGTGTTCCACAGGTTGCCTTCAGCCAGCTCGGTGAGTCCCATTGATAACTGACAGGTTTGTAGTACATCTGGAACCATATATTTATTGATGGTGCGGCGGTTGCTGGTTTTTGAATCGCCCAGCGTTTGTGGTGATGCATCGGCAGGCGTGATCTTTTTGGTTGGATAGGTGGTATGTGCCGGTGCGCAGTTGTAATAGAACTTGGCAGGCTGATTTGTATTTACGCTAGCAAAAACAATGTCACGAGCGCCTTTACCCACATAAAGTGCTTCGCGGTGGCCTATTTCAAAACACTCTCCGTCGATGGTAATGGTGCCTGGCCCGCCAATATTAATAATGCCTAATTCACGGCGTTCCAGAAAATAGCTCACGCCTAACTGTTTGCCTACTTCGGCGCCAATAGTAACAGTTTTCTGCACCGGCATGACGCCGCCGACGATAATACGATCGATATGGCTATAAACCATGGTGTATTGGTCTGCATCGAAAATCGTCTCAACTAAAAACTCGCGGCGTAGGCCGTCAGTGTCGAGTTGCTTGGCATGATCGCTGTGGATGCTTTGGCGGACTTCCATCTTTCACCTCGTCGGTTATTCGTTTGAGTATTTATTTGGTATGAACAGAAAGATTTTCTATCCCTGTCGATGTATGCATGGTAGATCCTTACGCTGCGCAATTCAATAAAAAATGAAACAGTGTTTTGTTTTTATGGGTTTCGTGTTGCGAATTTGGCTATCAGATCACAGACCGTAGGCAAGGGGCTGTGATGAATCATGCCGCTGACTGGGTAAAACAGAGGTTATAGAGACTGAGACAATAAAGCGCTGAGGGTAAGCAAAGTATTAATAATAATGTTTGCTGGAATAAATGGGGCCAATTTGCTATTTTAGGCGTAATCTTACCGCTGAGTTTAAAATAAACCCACAATCTCCACACTCTCTTCATAATTGCCCATTTTTTGATTTTTCTCCTTTCATTAATTTACTCAGCGTGTAACTACTATATATTTAGACCTATAGACTTAATTCCATCAACACAGTGAACACATCAACACAGTGAACACATTGTTAGAACGACAAATCGTTAGAACGAACACATTATTTGAGGAATGATTACTATGCGTAAATTAACTGCTTTAATGTTGGCTTCATCTTTGGCTCTGGGCGCTTCAATGGCAAACGCAGCGGAAACGACCGCCTCCGCAGCACCAGCACCAGCACCTGCCGCAATGCAGGGGAATGCGACCGCCCCCATGATGATGCATCATCAGATGGGTATGAAAGGTCCTCATCGTGGTGGTATGTTTGAAGGGTTGAAACTGACGGATCAGCAACGTGAACAGATGCAAACCATTGCTAAAGAGTTCCGCGCTGAGCATAAAAAACCAATGATGGGCGATCACTTCAAAGAAATGCACAAGCTGGTAGCGAGTGATAAATTTGACGAAAGCGCCGCACGTGCACAAATCGAAGCGAACAATAAAGAGCGCAACGATATGATGCTGGAACGCATGAAAATGGAAAACAAAATGTATAATGTTCTGACGCCAGAACAGAAAAAAGAATTTAATCAGAATTTCGAAAAACGCATCGAAAAAATGCAACAGCGCCATGCTGCGATGGTTGCCGCTGAGCAATAATCGATAAGATTCGACTGGAATAAATATAGCCTCCTGTGCGGAGGCTTTTTTATTTCCCACGATTATTTTCCGCAAGAAATATCCTTCTCCCACTTAACGCGTCGCTATTGTTTACACCATCTATCGTATCAACTGCTAAATGTTACTAAAACGTTACCATCTCTTTGTGTTATCTTTAAAGGTAGCCACAACGTTATCAGGAGATTGCCGCTGGTTGTGATGGTTCTAGACGCTGCATGAAAAGCGTGCTCACGGCCAGCCGGTATCGCTTTAAGCATTATAAGGAAGGAGGAGCTATGTCATCCGATGTGCGAAATCGTCTGAATCAGCAACATCTTGCCCAGCAGTGTGAAAAAACACTAAGTGCCCTGAATACCGAATACCGCTACTACAGTTTGCCCGAGCTGGAAAAACATCTTGGCGATATCAGTCGCTTACCCAAATCCATGAAAGTGCTGCTCGAGAATCTACTGCGTCACCTCGATGGAGACAGCGTGGCTCAGGATGATTTGCAGGCAATTGCCGATTGGATAAAAACGGGACATGCCGATCGAGAAATCGCCTATCGCCCAGCGCGGGTGTTAATGCAAGATTTCACCGGTGTACCCGCCGTCGTCGATTTGGCCGCGATGCGAGAGGCCGTGCTGCGTCTTGGTGGCAACGTTGAGCAGGTTAATCCGTTGTCGCCAGTTGATCTCGTTATCGATCATTCGGTTACCGTGGATCACTTTGGCAGTGAGCAGGCGTTTGGCGAAAACGTTGAGCTTGAGATGGAACGCAACCATGAGCGCTACATTTTCCTGCGTTGGGGGCAAAAAGCCTTTAACCGCTTCCGCGTTGTGCCGCCGGGTACGGGCATTTGCCATCAGGTGAATTTGGAATATCTTGGGCAGACGGTATGGCATGAAGATGTTGACGGTCAGCGCGTTGCTTATCCTGATACCCTGGTTGGTACCGACTCCCACACCACCATGATTAACGGCCTTGGCGTATTAGGCTGGGGCGTAGGAGGGATAGAGGCGGAAGCGGCTATGCTGGGACAACCGGTATCGATGCTGATCCCAGATGTGGTCGGATTCAAGCTGACTGGCAAACTGCGTGAGGGGATTACCGCAACTGATTTGGTGCTGACGGTGACACAAATGCTGCGTAAGCACGGTGTCGTCGGCAAATTTGTTGAATTTTATGGCGATGGTTTAGCCGATCTTCCCTTGGCTGACCGTGCGACTATCGGCAACATGTCACCTGAATTTGGCGCGACCTGTGGCTTTTTCCCTGTCGACGAGGTGACGCTGAACTACATGCGTCTGAGTGGTCGAAGCGAGGAGCAAATTGCGTTAGTTGAAGCTTATTGCAAAGCGCAGGGGCTGTGGCGAAATGCTGGAGATGAACCGGTATTTACTAGCACTCTGTCTTTGGATATGAGTACCGTTGAATCAAGTTTAGCGGGACCGAAGCGTCCACAGGATCGTGTGCCTCTACCTAAAGTACCTCAGGCGTTTCAGGCTGCGACCGAACTGGAGCTGACCAGTCAGAAGAACCGCGTTGAATTTGAAGCGTTCACGCTGGCGGGTAAAAAGCACCAACTGGAGCAGGGCGCAGTGGTGATTGCCGCGATCACGTCCTGTACCAATACCTCTAATCCAAGTGTTCTGATGGCCGCCGGACTGCTGGCAAAAAAAGCGGTAGAAAAAGGGCTCGTACGTAAGCCATGGGTAAAAACCTCGCTGGCACCAGGATCTAAAGTTGTCACCGACTACCTGAATGCCGCAGGCTTGACTCCTTATCTTGAACAGTTAGGTTTCAATCTCGTGGGTTATGGATGCACCACCTGTATAGGTAACTCCGGCCCGTTGCCGGAACCGATTGAAACCGCGATCAAAGCGGGTGATCTGACCGTGGGTGCGGTGCTTTCTGGAAACCGTAACTTCGAGGGGCGAATTCATCCTTTAGTTAAAACCAACTGGCTAGCCTCTCCACCGTTAGTGGTTGCCTATGCACTGGCCGGCAATATGAAGGTGAATCTGTCTGCTGACCCGTTAGGTCATGATCAACAGGGCAATGCAGTTTATCTGAAAGATATCTGGCCAACTGGCCAAGAAATTGCCAACGCGGTAGAAATGGTCAAAACCGACATGTTCCGCAAAGAGTATGCGCAGGTCTTTGACGGTGATGCCGTTTGGCAAGGGATTCAGGTCAAAGGCTCTGCGACCTATGATTGGCAGGAAGATTCCACCTATATCCGTCATCCGCCATTTTTCAGCACGATGCAGGCCGAACCTGAGGCCGTGAAAGATATTCACGGCGCGCGTTTGCTGGCAATGTTGGGGGACTCTGTGACCACCGACCACATTTCTCCTGCGGGTAATATCAAAGCTGAGAGCCCGGCAGGGCGCTATCTGCTGGGGCATGGCGTTGAACGGAAAGACTTCAACTCCTACGGTTCACGGCGTGGTAACCATGAGGTAATGATGCGAGGCACCTTCGCGAATATCCGTATCCGCAACGAAATGGTTCCTGGCGTGGAAGGGGGCGTAACTCGACACATTCCTACCCAACAGCAGATGGCGATTTATGACGCTGCGATGCAGTATCAGGACGAAGGCGTGCCGCTTGCGGTGATTGCGGGTAAAGAGTATGGCTCGGGCTCTAGTCGTGACTGGGCTGCTAAGGGGCCACGATTGCTTGGGGTCCGTGTGGTGATCGCTGAATCATTCGAGCGTATACACCGTTCAAACCTGATTGGTATGGGGATTCTGCCGCTGGAGTTTCCACAAGGGGTTACACGCAAAACGTTAAACCTGACGGGAGATGAAACATTAGATATTAGCGGATTGCAGCAGCTCACGACGGGGCAAACCGTTAATGTAACCATCACCTACGCCGATGGACATAGTGAAGTGATCCCGACTCGTTGTCGTATTGATACCAGTAACGAACTTACTTATTACCGTAATGATGGGATCTTGCACTATGTGATCAGGAAAATGCTGTAGAAGAATGGCATGTGTCAGGTTCGCGTAGTGTAAGGTTTCAGACTCCCGCCGCTATCATTTTTGATAGCGGCTTTCTTTTGTGCCTTTATCCAGGCGAAACACGCTATATCTGAAACTATGCGGATAACACTGCCAACACACCAGCAACCTTAATATGATGAGGCAGGAGTTTACCGTTGGTCACACTTATCTAAATTATCTAAAGCGGTGATGTGATGATGGGATGATAAAATGGGGGAATATAACAGCGGGCTAGCATAATTTTCTGAGGGCAGCATGACGGACATGAAAATGGGGACTTGGCGTCAGAAGATATATGGCCACTTGTTTGATATTCGGACCCGCGTTGGCAGAAAGATGGAGTATTTCTGGATTGCTATGGCTGTCGCCAGCGTTTTTCTGGTGTTTATCGAATCTGGCGATCCTCAACCTTTGCGCGTGTTGGTGGCACGGGAGGATCTTTATCTCAAGCTTGAAATATTGTTTACCGCGGTTTTCACCGTTGAATATTTCTTGCGTTTGCTTACGACGCCAAAAGAGAAAAACTATGCGTTTACTTTTCTCGGTGTTATTGATTTATTGACCATTCTGCCACTCTATATTTTGCTGATCTATCCCGAGATGGCAGGGCAGTACGTCACGGTTTTGCGTTTGCTACGAGTACTCAGAGTATTACGAATTTTTAAACTACTGCGTTACATGGGAGCGGCGTCTCTATTGTGGGATAGCATCATTGGCGTGCGTAAAAAACTATTGGTGTTTTTTACTTTCGTGATGATCTTACTGTGCTTGTTCGGTGGTGTGATGTACGTGATTGAAGGTCCTGAGCATGGCTTTACCAGCTTACCTATTTCAGTCTATTGGGCGGTGGTGACGATGACCACCGTTGGATATGGTGATATTACCCCGCATACCCCAGCAGGGCGAATTTTAGCCTCAATGCTTATTCTGATTGGCTACTCGATTATCGCTATTCCAACAGGTGTTTTAACGGCGCATATGACCGAGGTATTGCAGCGTCGGCGTCACTTGCGTCGTTGCGAGCATTGCCATAAATCGGGTCACGATGATGAAGCCCGATTCTGTAAATTTTGTGGTCAACAGTTAAGTCACTATAGTGATGAATAAACAATAACGCACAGCCTAGGCTGTGCGTTATTGATATAACAAATGATTACGCTAACGTTTAAGGAAAACTTACTCTTTCCACAAGATGTGACAGAGCTTATGGTCTTTCTCGCGGCAAATCAGCACACGGGCAAACACGTCAGTAATATCTTCGGATTCACCATCGGTTAAGCCGATCACGACTTCCACAAAGAAATCAGGATTCAAGTCGAAATCTACGTGATCTTTCCAGTCTTCGGCAGGATCGAATAATTCAGAGGCTCCGCGCTCTTCAAACTGCAGATTAAATAGAATGACATCAGCAGGGTCGAGGTTATCGACAGCCAGCTCAAGGAAAATATCATAGGCCTGATCTAAGGCTTCATCTTCGGTTAGGCGGTTATCTAAATCCATCATAGGAGTGTCCTATCTATCTTGTAAGCATTTTAGCCACGCTATTTACAGCAATGGGCTGAAAAAGTAAAACAGTCGTTCGACTACGCGCTGCCATAATGGGCGTTTTAGCCATTCTGCTTCATCAAGCAGGGTAGAACGAGCGATATAGTCATCTTGTACGCAGGCTAAATCGGCGCCGAAGCCGTCGTCATCGATCACCAACGTAATTTCGAAATTTAGCCAGAGGCTACGCATATCGAGGTTAACTGTACCCACGAGACTAAGCTGTCCATCAACCAGAACACTCTTGGTGTGCAGAAGCCCCCCCTCAAACTGATAGATTTTAACTCCGGCCTCAAGCAGTTCCGCAAAGAACGAGCGGCTCGCCCAACCGACCATCATCGAGTCGTTTTTCTTCGGTACGATGATAGAGACATCGACGCCACGCTGCGCCGCGGTGCAAATAGCATGTAGCAAATCATCGCTTGGCACAAAGTAAGGCGTTGTCATAATGAGCTGCTCACGCGCGGAATAAACCGACGTTAACAACGCCTGATGGATCAACTCGTCAGGAAAACCGGGGCCAGAGGCGATAACCTGAATGGTGTGCCCAGACTCTTCTTCAAACGGCAGTGAATGATATTCAGGCTCGGGAGGAAGAATTCGCTTACCGGTTTCAATTTCCCAGTCACAGGAGAAAATTATCCCCATCGTTGTCGCAACGGGGCCTTCCATACGCGCCATGACGTCAATCCATTGACCCACGCCAGCATCCTGTTTAAAGAAACGTGGATCGACTAAATTCATGCTGCCGGTATAGGCAATAAAGTTATCAATCAACACCACTTTACGGTGCTGGCGTAAATCCATACGGCGCAAGAACACACGCATGAGATTCACCTTCAGCGCCTCAACGACTTCAACGCCGGCATTGCGCATCATTGCTGGATAAGGGCTACGGAAGAAGGTGACGCTGCCCGCGGAGTCCAGCAGTAGGCGACAGTGCACACCCCGTCTCGCTGCCGCCATTAGCGACTCTGCGACCTGATCGGCTAAACCGCCCGGCTGCCAGATATAGAACACCATCTCGATATTGCTACGTGCTAGTTCAATATCGCGGATCAGCGCCTTTAGGGTGTCATCACTGGTGGTCAAGAGTTGTAGCTGATTGCCTTTGACACCGGCAATCCCTTGGCGACGCTCACACAGCTGGAATAATGGCGTGGCGACTTCACTGTTTCCTGTAGCAAAAATGGATTTACAGTTCTTCAGATCGGCAAGCCAATGTGCCGTCGAGGGCCACATTGCCTTGGCTCGCTCTGCGCGCCTTTTGCCTAAGTGAAGTTCACCAAATGACAGATAGGCAATAATTCCTACCAGAGGCAGAATATAGATGATGAGCAACCAGGCCATGGCAGAAGGTACCGCGCGACGCTTCATCAGAATGCGAAGCGTCACGCTGGCAATGAGTAACCAATAGCCGAAAATTGCAAGCCAGCTAATCACGGTATAAAACGTTGTCATAAAGGCGAGTTGTCCTTTCGCAAAAAAGCGTTATCTCAACTGAGTTTACGCACAGTTGTTGAAAGGTAAAACCTTTTCGCTGAGAAAACTAAATGATTTAACTGTCGTATGAGTTTACAGACTGTAACATTAAGTCAATTATGAGATCGCACTCTGCGTGGATTTCTCTGGGGTAAAGCTAAATCGATTGTGTGACAAATGTCACGATGGGTTTATAATGTGCGCGCATTTACCCAGAGAGACGTTTGTCATGCGACGTAGTAGAAATGAAGTAGGGCGCTGGCGTATGTTGCGTCAGGTGCACCGCCGACGCAGTTGCTGGTTAGAAGGCCAATCCCGCAGAAATCGACACATCTATAGTGTTCGCCGCTTGCACAAAATTCAGCATCATCGTTCGTTGCTGTATTCTGTTGCTTACGAGTGGTAGAAAAAATTCAGCCCCGCATGGCGGGGCTGGAGCAGATTCTCAGACGTTTATTTGCCCAGATAGGCGTTCAGCATCCAAACCTGTTTCTCTTGTTCCTTGATGTAATCGCTCATCAAAGAAGAAGTACCTTCATCGCCCGCTTCGCTTGCTAGCTCCAGAATTTCACGCTGCTGAGTCAGCAAAATGGAGTAGCCAGACAGCAGACCTTTCAACGTTCCCTTATCGTCAGTAACGTTAGTATCTTCTTTAATATCCGCCGTTTTCAGATATTCGCTGAAGGCATGACGAGGCTGGTAGCCAAGAGTCAGAATACGCTCTGCCAATTCATCAACTTTCAGCAGCAGATCGTTATAGGTTTCTTCAAATTTAACGTGTAATTCAAAGAACTGTGGACCCGTGATATTCCAGTGATAGCCACGTACGTTCATGTACAACACTTGGTAGTTACCGAGCAGGCTATTGAGTGATTCTGCGAGTTTTGCAGATTGTTTGGTATCGAGACCAATGTGAGATTTGGTTGCTTTTTTCGTTGTCGCCATAATCGTAAGTTCCTCATTATTCGGTAAAAGTAATACATCCGTAATAAATCGATATCGATTTTTTGACTCTGAGATCGGTGGATGTTGCTATGGTTGATACCCAGTCATCCAACCTAAAAAAACAGGCTTATGTAAACAATAAGTTAGCACGTGTTTCCTTGACTTCTATCCTGCCAGACTTGATGTAGGAGATCTAGGATCACGCGGGTATTTTTGCCAATAGGTGCAATAGGTGCAACAGGTATAGAAAAAGGGATAAACCTGATTTTTCGTCAAGGGAATCTGCAATCAGCGCCAGCTCGTCCTGATAATGCCGCTTGGGAGGATAAAGACCTAATAATATTCTGACTTGTAGGCGGCTTATTCTGCCACTCAGAATATTTATGTACGGGGAAGTGATTGGTGTGAGTGTATCTATTTGAAATTGATGAATATACTTAAGGTGCTTATAAACGAACGCCGTGATGGATTCTTTCTTATAGTGACAATAAGCTGCAAAAAAAAGCCTGAACCTAACTATTAGTGCTGTTTTTTTCAACGAAACGACGGTGTTTTGCTGGTTTAATCATCGTTTTCAAGATGTCTATATAGGTAACCCATAAGTACTAATTATCAGGATGTTGCGGGTCTTGAGGTTTAAGGGTAGACTGCGCAGCATCACTGAATGGTGACAGAAAAGCGCGTTTAGCATTATCAATGATATCTCCATGTAGCCCCGCTAAATGCGCTTCTCTGAATTAGAAAAGGCCTGCTTATGCAGGCCTTTTTTATATCTGAAATTTGGTGTTAGCTCAGTCTATTAGAACACTTTTTTGTACGGGACAACCGTAACGGCCTGATAGACGCCAGCAGCAACATACGGATCGGCGTCCGCCCACGCTTTCGCCTGCTCCAGAGACTCAAATTCGGCAATGATGGCTGAGCCTAAAAAGCCCGCTGCGCCGGGGTCATTGGAATCAATCGCCGGAAGAGGCCCTGCCGTCAGCAAACGGCCTTCATCGCGCAACACCTGTAGCCGAGCTAAATGGTCAGGTCGAGCGGTCATTCGTTTATCCAGTGCGTCGGGAACATCCTGAGAGAAAATAAGATATAACATGGTGCTAACCCTGATTGGTGGAATAAGTTAATGTGATGGAGACAACACCACGTTACGGCATCTGTACTCGGCGTGCAATAAGCCTGTTACCTTGCTGTTAAGGAGTTGAAGAAGGTGGTGTTTTATCCGTCAGTTGAGCGTTTTCTTTTGTTCTGAACGCCTTTGTTCATTGCACATGATTGCTATTTGCATTTAAACTTGAACCCTCGTTAAACGAAGAACATTTGGGTTAAATCAATCCGTCAAATCAGGTTGCTAACACTTTGTCGCTGAAAACATCACCACTGAAGAAGTTTTTTCTGACGCGCCGTCTTTCATGGCCTACGACGTTGTCTGTCTGCTTACATACAACGTTAATCGCAGGCTTACTGTACGCCTCTGCTCAAGAGGTGTTGCATATGCCTGCCGAAGAGCCAGAACCGATTAACGTGGTGATGATTAATCCTGCCATGTTTGCGGCTCCTGCGCCTGTTGCAACGCCACAGCCTGATGCAAAACCTGAAGCTGCACCCCCTCCACCGCCAAAAGAAGAGAGCAAGCCGGAGCCCAAGCCTGAACCAAAACCAGAGCCGAAACCGGTGCCTAAACCCAAGCCTAAGCCGGTGAAAAAAGAAGTGGTTAAACCACAGCCTAAGAAAGTTGTTGAAGAAAAGCCGCGTGAAGAAATACCAAGATCGACGGTAACGTCACCGGAGACATCGTCATCTAGCACGTCGACGCATGCGAGCACCTCTACCACGAAGTCGAGTAACAATACGACAAATGCTCCGGCGGTTGCTGCAGCACCGACAGGGCCACAGGCTGTAAGTATTGTGAAACCGGGATATCCAGCGCGTGCTTTCGCACTGAAGCAAGAGGGTAAGGTGGTTGTGCGCTATGACGTTGATAGTGATGGACGAGTGACGAATATCGAGATCCTTTCGGCTGAGCCTCGTAGTCTATTTGAACGTGATGTTAAGCTGGCGATGAAGAAATGGCGCTTTGTACCGGGTCGAGAAGGTAAGGGGTTAACCAAAACCATTATTTTCCGCCTTAGCGGTGATACTGAAATTCGATAGCGTCTTGTTTCTGTTCGGTAAGAAAAAGCCAGTCACATTGCGGACTGGCTTTTTTGTTATTGGATTTCGGTGCTTAAGCGTTAGTCTTCAAAGCCAACGCGAAAGTTTTCTTTTCCTGCTGGCAGCGTGCGTGACTTGTTGTCATCATCAACGGCAACATAGGTAAATACGGCTTCGGTGACGCAATAGCGTTGACCAATAGGGTCTGAGGAGACCTTTTTTACCCACACTTCGATATTTACCGTAATGGAACTACGGCCAGTTCGAATGCAGCGAGCATAGCAGCATACGACGTCGCCAACGGCGACGGGTTTTAGAAACGTGATGCCGTTAACGGCAACGGTAACCACTCGGCCTTCTGCAACTTCTTTTGCCAGAATTGCGCCACCAATGTCCATCTGCGACATGATCCAGCCACCAAAAATATCACCATTGGCGTTAGTGTCGGCTGGCATTGCCAAAGTACGAAGGACAAGCTCTCCCTCAGGGAAACGATGTTTTTCGCTCATAAATGTCAGTCTTAATTCTTTTCAATTACACCCATGATATCTCAAGCTGTCAGCAAATTGCCGCAACTGAATCAATCTAGGGCATATCACTTCCCGTGTATCAGTCTTCGGGAAAACCTTATTTGCTCGTTTTTTGTTCTTCAGCCATATGACGGTAGATATACACACCGCTTAATAACGTGAAGACTAACGTCAGTGCCGTTAAACCAAACACTTTGAAATCAACCCAGACGCTTTGCGGCATCCAGAACGCAACGTAGATATTGGCAAGACCGCAGGCCATAAAGAACAGAGCCCAAGCCGTATTCAAGCGCGACCATACAACGTCGGGCAGAGAAATCTCTTTACCCAACATGCGTTGGATCAATGGCTTCTTCAGAACAATTTGGCTAACCAGCAGCGCAATAGAGAACAGCGCATAAATGACGGTGACTTTCCATTTGATAAACAGATCGTTATGGAAGACTAACGTCAGTGTGCCGAAAATAGCCACCATCACGAAGGTGATGAGCGTCATTTTTTCGACTTTACGATATTTAAGCCATGTCACAATTAATGCGACAGCCGTAGCGGCAATCAATGCGCCTGAGGCAACGTAAATGTCATAAAGTTTGTAACAGACAAAAAATACTACCAGTGGCAGAAAATCTAAAAGCTGCTTCATATACCTGTCCATAAATCAGTTAACCGAGCGACTATACCCGATTCAGTGCGGCGAGGCATTAAAACCCTAACGCGTACCTGTTCTCATTATCGCGCATAATGCGGCTGAGTGGGATGAACACGGCCTATTTTTGCAAATACTTACAAGATGGCATAACGCTTGCTATCACCTTGATAAGTTGGTGACTTACACGCATGATGTAGCAAGAGTGTAAAGAAGGTAAGCGACATGAAATGGAAATTTATTAACGGCTGGATGCCGGGTTTAGCCCTCTTGATGGGGTATCAGCGGGAGTGGCTGACAAGTGATATTCGAGCAGGACTCTCGGTAGCCGCGGTGGCGTTACCCGTGGCGATTGCATATGCCGATCTTGCCGGCGTTGGCGCGATCGTCGGGCTATATTCCTGTGTATTTCCTATGATTGCCTATGCACTCTTTGGATCATCTCGTCAGGTTATCGTAGGCCCAGATACCGCAACCTGTGCGGTTATCGCTGCGGTGGTTACGCCGTTGGCTGCAGGTAATGCCGAACTGCAGTGGCAACTCTGTATCATGATGACGCTAATGACCGGTGGCTGGTGCCTGATCGCTAGCCGTTTCCGCTTAGGTGCATTAGCCGATCTGCTATCGCGACCGATTCTTACCGGCCTATTAAATGGCTTAACGATCACCATTATTGTCGATCAGTTGGGCAAAATATTTGGTTTTCAAACCAAAGCGCGTGAGTTGATTGAGCGTCTTATCTCGCTCCCTCATGATTTACTTTCAAGCCATTGGCCAACCATGTTGCTGTCTTTACTCACGCTGCTGGTGCTTATCGGCGTGAAACGACTGCGGCCAAAGTGGCCTGCACCGCTGATTGCGATGTGCCTCGCGATGCTTTTAGTCTGGTTATTTGACCTGCCATTGTACGGCATCAGAACGATAGGTGGGTTCAGCGATGGTTTACCGATTGTGCAGTGGCCGAGTTTCCAGCCGGGATTACTGCGCGACTTGGTGATCCCTGCATTGAACCTAGCATTGATAAGCTTTGTCAGCCTGATGCTAACTGCGCGTAGTTTCGCCGCTAAAAATGGTTATGAAGTTAACGCAGATGCGGAGTTTCGCGCGTTAGGTATCGCGAATATCGTTTCAGGTCTGTCACAAGGATTTGCGATCAGCGGTACCAGTTCTCGCACGGCGGTGAACGACGCTAACGGCGGTAAGAGCCAGTTAGTGTCTATTGTGGCTGCCGTGGTGATTGGCGTCGTGGTGTTGTTTTTCACGTCGCCGCTGAAATACATTCCGGTTTCTGCTCTCGGTGTCGTGCTGGTTTATGCTTCGTGGTCGTTGTTGGATTTCCGTACTATTGTTCAATTGCGTCGTCGTAACCCTGCGGCATTTCGCCTTGCGCTATTTACTTTCGCCAGTGTGATGCTGGTGGGGGTCATGCCAGGCATTGGGCTGGCTGTTTTGCTTGGGCTGTTGCAGTTTTTGCGCACCGTTTTTCGGCCAACCGAGCAGTTGCTAGGGGTAAACGAAGAAGGGATGATCCATTCGCTGGGGAATGGGGCGCAGGTGAAAGCCGTAGATGGGGTATTGATGTACCGATTCAACTCGCCGCTGACCTATTTCAACGTCAGCTATTTTAAGCGCCGTGTATTGAATTTGGTTGATGGTATGCCATTCCAGCCACGCTGGGTGGTTATTGATGCGGTTGCTAGCTTTACCTATCCCGATATCAGCGTGATTTCTACCGTGGATGAGTTAAAACGCGATCTTAAACAACGCAACGTTAAGTTGGTGCTGGCGGGGCGTAGAACCGACCTTAAACGCTGGTTTAGTGCTAACCGAGCGAAAGGGGAAGAGAAAGGGCTGCTGTTTGTTTCGGATCTCTATCTGGCGCTTAAGCTCATTCAGAGTAGTGAATGTGTTAACTGCGAACCTTCCCCCGCCGGTGAAAAGAGAATACTCGCGCTGGAAGATAAGACGGCGATGGGACAGATATCGGAAAAACAGTAGGCGGGAGTTACTTCCGTCAGGTCTTTCAAATAAAAACGCCCGATGAATATCATCGGGCGTTGTGCTAAATAAAATCTATGGTTTTGCCTTTGCATCATAGCAAAGACGGATCATCATTGGTGAGCGAGCTCAGCCTCTTCTTCAGAGTCAAAAACATTTTTGTCGGTCTGACGCAGAATTTGACTGGTAATAGTACCTGCCGTCATTGAACCATTGACGTTCAAGGCGGTACGCCCCATATCAATTAGCGGTTCAACGGAAATCAGCAGGGCAACTAACGTGACCGGCAGCCCCATGGCTGGCAATACGATCAGCGCAGCAAACGTTGCGCCACCGCCCACACCGGCGACGCCGGCGGAGCTTACGGTTACGATACCGACCAGTGTAGCAATCCACAGAGGATCCAGTGGGTTAATTCCCACGGTTGGTGCAACCATCACCGCAAGCATCGCTGGATATAAACCCGCACAGCCGTTCTGACCAATTGTTGCACCAAAAGAAGCAGAGAAGCTGGCGATGGATTCAGGCACGCCGATACGGCGAGTCTGTGCTTCAACGTTTAGCGGTATGCTTGCTGCGCTAGAACGGCTGGTAAAAGCAAATGTCAGAACCGGCCATACTTTGCGGAAGAATTTTAGCGGGTTAATACCGGTGAAAGAGAGCAGCAGGCCATGAACCACAAACATAATTGCCAGTCCCAAATAGGATGCAACGACGAAGCTACCCAGCTTGATAATGTCGTGCATATTAGAACCCGCAACGACTTTGGTCATCAACGCCAGTACGCCGTAAGGTGTCAGTTTCATGATCTGACGGACGAGTTTCATGACCAGCGACTGCAGGGTATCGATAGCAGTAAGAACGCGCTTACCTTTGACCTCATCATCTTTCAACAGTTGAAGCGCTGCAGTCCCTAAAATTGCCGCGAAAATAACCACGCTGATGATAGAGGTCGGGCTTGCACCCGTGAGATCGGCAAAGGGATTCTTAGGAATGAATGAGAGCACCAACTGCGGAACGCTCAGATCAGAAACCTTGCTCGCATAGTTCGTGTTAATCGCGGCTAATCGAGCCGTTTCCTGCGTGCCCTGTACGAGACCTTCAGCGGTCAGGCCAAATAGATTGGTGACCAGCACCCCAACCAGCGCGGCAATCATGGTGGTGAATAACAGGGTGCCAATAGAAAGAAAACTGATCTTACCCAGCGAAGACGCGTTGTGCAGCTTTGCTACGGCGCTCAGAATAGAGACGAACACCAGCGGCATCACAATCATCTGTAACAGTTGCACATAGCCGTTACCCACGATATTGAACCAGCTAATGGAATCTTTCAGCAGCGGGTTATCTGAACCGTAAACCAGCTGTAGGCCTAAGCCGAACAGAACCCCCATCACTAAGCCGACGAGTACTTTTTTAGCCAAGCTCCATTTAGTACGACGCGTCTGTGCCAGTAGCAGCAATAGTGCTACAAACACCAACACGTTAATCACGAGCGGTAGGTTCATCCCCATTCTCCATCCAATGTTTTTATATTATGACTGTTTTTATACGTTTCCTGCGGCCCTATAGGACGATCAAGCCTCTTTGGACTTAACACTGACCTACGCTGAAACGTTTAATGTATATATGCTAACAGCACCATTGACCTCGCGCTTATATCCAAAATGAATTTATTATAATTTTTGCATCGAGTTTGTATGTTAAGCCCGCAAAACGCGGAGTTTATAAGCGATGGGATGTGATGTGGGTCATAATTTTTGGCTCACGTATCTGAGTAAATCGTAAAACGGCACGAGATCACCTCCCCAATAGACGGCATATCCCACTAGCGACATGCACAGAATACGTTCCAACTGATTCCCTTTCTGAGAATTGAGAATGGGCAAACGAAAACGCCAACGGATAGGCCACAATAGGGGAACACCAGCCGGTGTGAGCATATCGGCTAGCAGATGGCTGAGATAGCCAATAACCATCGCGTGCATGGCGTCTACGGGGATACCCATATAGCTAGGCATTTCACAATGCAGGAGAAATATTCCGCCGATAACGGCTAACAGACTATGAGTAAATCCCCGATGGCCAAACATGCGGGCAATTGGGGATGATAGCCATTTGAGGCGCTGTCCCAGCACCGATTTGGGATGATCAATATCGGGCCATAAGCAGGTGAGCAGTGCGCCGGGAATGATGTGCCACCAGTCACCATGGGCGAGCGCAGGCGTCAGTTCCGCTTTTTTAGCGAAAATGGCACATGCGACAGAAAAAATGAGATGGCCTTCCGCCGTCATGATAAAACTCGCCGATGCTACTGGTAATTTATCCAGCATATCGGAGTTTTCGCAGGAATCAAGAGGTGACAGCGTAACAGATGGCTGTTTGCTGTATAAATATACATAAAACGGAGCCTAGGCTAGACTCCGTCTATCTTGCAGCAAGATTATGGCTGAATATCTGACGCGCTAAGCTCGTTGAGGTTGTTAAGTTTTACGTCAGCGAGTGCCCAGCGTGGGTCGTTAATATTCTCAGGTGCAGGTACCACGATGGAACGCATGCGGGCTGCTTTGGTTGCAATCATACCGTTGAAAGAGTCCTCCAGCGTGACGCAGTTTAGCGGATCGACGCCCAGCGCGTGGGCTGCATTGAGGTAGACTTCTGGATGGGGTTTACTATAAGGCAAGGCTTCGGCAGACACCACCGCGTCAAAGTACTGGCTGATGTTAAACATTTCCAACACATCGTTAAGCATGTAAAGAGGAGACGCAGAGGCCAAACCGATCTTCATTCCTTGTTGGCGGCATAACTTGAGCGCGTGCTCAACGCCAGGCAGCAGTGGTTTGGTGTCGCGAACCAATTCAATCACACGACGAATGATTCGCTCGGTCACTTCTTCCTGACTCGCGCCTTGCCACGGTGTGCGTTGATACCAAAGCTTAACCACCAGATCGATGCGTAGACCCAGGGTTTCTGGAATGTCTGCTGCATTCACGTCGATACCTAATGAGGAAAAGACATCGTGCTCTCCTTGAGTCCACAGCGGCTCAGAATCTATCAGTAACCCATCCATATCGAAAATTACGGCTTCAATGCGACTCACTGGCATTTCCTCATCTATTGAGATTAACGGCCCCAAGCTGACGCTTGCAGGCATTCACTTTATTTACTCTAACATTCGCGATGGTTTTGGTTAAGCCAGTTATACTCAACAAGCTTAAAGTTAATCCGAACCCGACCAATCAATTCAACAAGTTGAGATTGCGGGAAGATAAACAGCCACGTAGACTGCCGTTATTCAAGGCGATAACAACGCGAATTAGTAAGGGGATGGTATGACCTACCAACAAGCCGGTTGGGTTGCAGTGATAAAACGGATTTTAGGCTGGGTGGTGTTTATTCCAGCGCTGCTTTCGACCATCGTGTCGGTGCTCAACTTTCTGTATCAGCATAGTCAGAAGCAAGAAGGTTTGAACGCCGTTATGCTGGATTTTGTGCATGTCATGATTGATATGGTCAAATTCAACACGCACTTTCTGGATGTATTCTGGTTCAACTCTCCTGAGCCAGCGCTCGGACAAGGTTTTACCGGTGCCAACATTATGTTCTGGGCTATCTACTGGCTGATATTTGTCGGTGTGGCATTACAGGCCTCTGGCGCACGCATGTCGCGACAGGTTCGTCATATTCGCGAAGGTATCGAAGACCAACTGATCCTCGAACAGATGAAAGGGGCAGAGGGACACAGCCGCGAGGCGCTAGAGAAGCGAATCGTACTGCCGCGCCATACGATTTTCCTCCAGTTTTTCCCTCTGTACATTTTGCCAATTATCGTTGCGGTGAGCGGGTATTTTATTTTGAAGTTGCTGGGGATGCTGTAGGTGATTTAAGACAGAGCCTACATTTCGTGTAAGCCCTGTCTAATTATCTCGCTGGTTGCGCTCTAAGAAAAAGAACGCAGAGCTTAATGCCGGTCACTTAAGCGTGATTTTAGGGGAAGTACACCGATGGGGTCGTAGCAGCTTTAGCTGCCGACAACTTTGCCGGGAGCAAAGTTGAACAACGCTTTAGCGTTGCCCCTTAGGGTGGAACACATGGATGTGTTCCATAACCGCCCCGCGGTGTGCTAGCCCCGTGTATCTCGATCTCTTAAACGATCAGCATTACAGCAGAGCTCGCCTCTATAATTCATTGCCATTCCCCGTTTGCACTCATATACGCTATATCGTTTAGGCCACATCTTTCTCCATCAATTTATCCACTGCCTGAATCGCGGTTTCTAGATGCGGCCCCGCAAACAGGTTGCACATATTGAGCTGATGATAGAGTTGGTAAATTGGCTGGCGATCGATAAACGATGTCGGCAGAGGCCAGACGCTTTGGTAGCCATCGTAAATCTGTGCGGGTAATAAAGGGTATAGCGGCAGCATGGCCAAATCGCACTCGCGATCCCCCCAGTAACAGGCAGGGTCAAAAATTACCGGACCTTGAGCGCTCAGCCCCATATTCGCTGGCCAAAGATCGCCGTGCAGCAGCGACGGTTGTGGCTGGTGGCCTTGCAAACGTTGTTCTACAGTGCTGACAATGCTGTCGATATCACCGAAGTGAATGCCTTTTTCCGCCGCAAGCTGGAGCTGCCAGCCAATACGTTGCTCGGCGAAGAACTGCGCCCAACGGCGCTGCCACATATTAGGTTGCGGAGAGGTTGAAAGGTGGTTGTCAAAATCCAAGCCAAATTGTGGTTGCTCGCTCCACTGATGCAGACGCGCCAGTTGTTGCCCCAGAAGATAGGCATTGTGTGCATCGAGTGGGCGAACCGGCAAATATTCCAGCAGCAAGAAACTCGCTTCACGCGTAGAGCCGACACCGTAAACCTGCGGCGTTCTTACCGTATGGCTACGAGCCAGACATTCAAGCTGATCGGCTTCAGCTTTGAAATCTTGCAGAAAATCAGGGGTGTCACACTTGATGAAAACCTTGCGATCGCCATCGCTAACGCACCATGCTTGGTGAACCTCGCCACCGGCAAGCTCTTGTTTCTCGCGAATGGTAAAGGTTTGGTCAAAATGCCCACTGAGTAAACGACTCACCGCTTGCCACATAGTGTACCCCCTATAATACCGCTGATATTTGAAGCTGCTTGGCGTTAGCTTTGCCTGCTACAACAACTATTTTAGGTATAGATCGTGAAAGGAACTGGCGTTCTATTATCCCGACTCATTGTTGCACGATAGAATGCGACTCAATAATTCAGGACAGACATATAGGTGAACATAATTGTGTGATGCTATTTTGACCGTAACCGTTGTTGCGACGAACGTAAAGTATAAAAGATGATCACAGGTTATTTTCTGTTAATTGCTTGATCGAAAATAAAGTAGGGCGCTAGTTGCGCCCTTTAGAAGGATTTCTAGCGGCCCAGAGTTGGGTAAAATATTCATCACGCAAAACGGCCTCCACTTCGGGCTCTTGCCCTAATGCGACCTTGCCCAAGGCCTGCGCAAGACGCTCAACGTCACTTTTATCTTGTAGGCTGGTGATGGCGTAACTATTTGGCCCCAGTTCATGCGGGATACCATCAGAATCCGCAACGGTAGTGGCAAACCCCTCAAGCATGAGTTGGTTGTTTAATTTTGCGTTTTCCGCCAGATCGGCCTGCGGATAACTGAAGGTCACTACATAGCAAGCAATAGCAGATTGACTCATGGAGTACCTCAATTGATGCACTTAACTAAATAATAATAGTCTATAAATAAACTAAAAATGTGTATAAAAAGGTGAAATGAGCAACAAAGCGTAAAAATCAACTAGCCAAAGACCTTTTTTTTCTGGCAACATCCACCTCGGACCAACATACGCAGAGGATCTCGCAACGGTGAAGATACGAATCAGTTGCATGTTGGCGGTATTGCTTTTGGCTGGGTGTGCGAAAGAGCAAACACCGCCTCAAACAGTGAAGTTAAACGTCAACAATAATGCTCGCGGTAGTTTTTTAGATGCACGAACGCCACCTGAAGGAGAGTTTGGAACTTACATCCGAACGGCCTCAAACAGTTATGGCATTGATGAAACCTTAATAAAGGCCATTATTCAGGTGGAATCAGGAGGGAATCCTCACGCGGTCAGCACATCCAATGCGATTGGGCTGATGCAGTTAAAGGCCTCTACGGCCGGTAAGGATGCTTACCGCAAGAAGGGGCGAGGCGGGCAACCAACGTCGCGTGAGTTAAAAGATCCTGCTGTCAATATTGATTTAGGCACCGCTTATTTGAATATTTTGCAGAATCAGCAGTTAGCCGGTATCACCAACCCTAAAACCATGCGGTATGCGATGATAGTGTCATATGCCAACGGCGCAGGAGCCATGTTGAGAACGTTTTCGCCAAACCGCAAAGTGGCGATCGACAAAATCAATAGCATGACACCGGAACAATTTTACCAGCATATACAGAAACGACATCCGGCAGCGCAGGCTCCGCGTTATCTGTGGAAAGTAAACACCGCCTATCTGGCGATGGTGCAGTAAGTTGTAAATCAGGCCATGTCCTGACTGTGGTTAGCCTTTATAAGGCTGTAGGTTAACCACAGTCATCTCTCCTCTTCTTAATTGAAACCCTAGCGGCGTTGGCTGCATTCACTCACCCGAATCACTTACTCATGTAAGCTCATCGGGATTCGCTCACTTGCCGCCTTGCTATGCTTCCAATTAATTCGAGGGGGTAAGCGGCGTTGGCTGCATTCACTCACCCGAATCACTTACTCATGTAAGCTCATCGGGATTCGCTCATTTGCCGCCTTGCTATGCTTCCAATTAATTCGAGGTGAGCGATAAAACCCCGGTTTTTTGTGCTGTAAAACCCAACTTTTGTGACTTTTTTATCAAAATTCTTTATCCTTCTCCCCGCACTTATTCCGCGTAGGTTTTATTTTCTATTTAACTCATTGTTTTTAAACGTTCTTGGAAGTAATGAGTTACCGTTAGCGGAATTGAGCACTGTGCTTCCTGCGCGATATGACCCAGAGGGTCAGCTCCTAACAGCGATCTACAAAATTGCAGGACACATTGGGCAGAACAGGATGTCTGCGTTGGCCCACGTTTCACAAAGAAGGTAAGTGAATTAATGAGTATTATTTCCCCTGATACTGGCCGGGTGGCGACAGAACGCCCGACCAAGTGGAATAAGACAGACACAGTCTGGATGTTTGGGCTCTATGCCACGGCGGTTGGCGCGGGTACGCTATTTTTGCCAATCAACGCCGGCTTAAATGGTCCGCTAGTTTTGATTTTGATGGCTATTTTGGCCTATCCGTTAACCTATCTCCCGCACCGCGCACTCAGCCGCTTTGTATTATCAGGTTCAAGCCGTGATGGTGATATTACCGATGTGGTAGAAGAACACTTTGGCATTTTGGCGGGTAAAGCCATTATGGTGCTGTATTTATTGGCGTTCTTCCCAATCGTGTTGGTGTACAGCATCTCCATTACCAATGCGCTGGAGAGCTTCTTGATAAACCAGTTTCATGTAACACCGCCGCCTAGAGTTTGGTTGAGCTTGGCGGTGGTCGCAGCACTGAGTTTGATCCTGCGCACCGGTAAAGAGACGATTGTGGCAGCCATGGGGATTTTAGTTTTCCCATTGATTGTGTTCCTGTTGGGTATTTCGTTGTACCTCATTCCTTATTGGAACGTTCATGCATTTTTCTCCGGCCTTAGTCAGACGTCGGTGAGCGATCCGCAGCTTTGGCGTTCGCTCTGGCTGGCTGTGCCGGTAATGGTGTTTTCATTTAGTCATGCACCCATTATTTCTTCGTTTTCATCAACGCAAAAAGGGTTATACGGGGAAGGGGCTGAACGCCGTTGCGCGCGCATCATGCGCTACAGCTATATGATGATTTGTATCAGTATTCTGTTCTTTGTGTTTAGCTGTGTGATGAGCTTGTCACATGCTGAAATGCTGGCGGCTCGCGATGAAAACATTACCGTGCTTTCCAGCTTGGCGAACAAATTCTCGAATCCACTGATTGCTTATCTCGGACCAGTAATGGCTATTTTAGCAATGTCCAAATCGTATTTAGGGACTTCGCTAGGGGTTACTGAAGGGGCGACTAGCCTGATAGATGGCGCATTCCGCACGGTAGGTAAGAAAGTTTCTTCAGGGGCAACACATAAAATTTCGGCGATACTGCTGTTTGCCATTACGTGGTTAGTGACGTTTCTGAATCCAAGCGCATTGCACATTATCGAGACTATTAGTGGGCCATTGATTGCGGTCATTCTGTTTATTCTGCCGATTTATGCGATTCATAAAGTGCCAGCGATGAAAAAATATCGCTCCATCACCAATCCGTTTGTCTTGATTATGGGGCTGATTGCGTTATCAGCACTGGTTTATAGCCTGTTCTAGACGCAAGCAGAACATCAGAGATAAAGCCGTGCTGAGAAGCGCGGCTTTTTTTGTATTTATTGCGCCCATTAATACTTAGAAAAGCATTTCGTTTGTAATTAGGTCTAAGATTCTTTATTTTTACGTGCAAATAAAACTTATTATCATTACCAATTGGCCTGCTGGTCATTCAAGGAGAGCTATATGGCACGTAATTTCAACCGCTTGGCGTTAGTCTGTATGCTTGCGCTATCAGTTCCCGCGATCGCGACGACTTATCCTTTAACCGTCACCGATACATCAGGACAGGCACTCACCCTGAAGCATGAGCCGAAGCGGATCGTGGTGCAGGATGGGCGCGATATTATGACGTTGGCGCTGCTTGACCGGGCCGATCCATTCAGTCGCATTGTGGCGTGGAACAATCTACTGAAAAAAAGCGATCCTGAAACTTTAGCCGTGCTCAACCAGAAATGGCCGGGGGAGGCTGACAAAATTCCGGATATGGGGTTCAGTGATAAAGGCGAAGTGAACTTAGAAAGCGTTATTGCACGCAAACCCGATCTCATGATTGCGCAACTGCGAGCGAAACCCGCGTTGGCAGATACGGGAGTATTGAAGCAGCTTGCGGCGCTGAATGTGCCAGTTCTTTTCGTGGATACCTATTTACAACCGATCGCGAATACGCAGAAAAGCATTCAACTGCTTGGCGAAGTGCTTAACCGTGAACATGAAGCGAAGGAATATACCGATTTTTATCAGAAGCATTTGCAGGAGATTACATCTATAACCGCTAAAGTGACGCCAAAACCTCGGGTATTCATGGAAGCTAAGGCGGGTGTTGGCGGGGCTGATGCATGTTGCTTTACGCATGGACACGTCGGTTTTGGTGGCATGATTGAAGCCATTGGCGCAGAGAATCTGGGGTCTGCGTTATTACCCGGTGCCAATGGCGATATTGCGATAGAAAAAGTTATCAGCCTTAAGCCTGATGTTTACATAATTTCAGGTGCCCGCTGGAAGAACAAAAACAGTATCGCGGTTCCATTCGGTTACGGTGTCACGCAAAAGCAGGTGGATGATGGTTTTACGAAGCTGGAAGCGCGTAATGGTTTTAATCAGATAAAAGCGGTGAAAGAGAACCGTTTGTATGGGATGTATCACAATTTCTATAACCATCCATATAACATTGTTGGCTTAGACTATCTCGCGAAGTTTATTTACCCACAGCAGTTTGAAGCGCTAGATCCTGCACAAACGTACCGTACGATTATCTCGACCTTCACCCAGATCCCACCGGCGGATGCCATTTTTGGGGCACAGGCTCCGGTCAATAAATAATTCACAGCATAAGGCCGTAAGCTAACACCGTTCATTTAAGCTCGATTTTAGGGGGAGCACACCGATGGGGTCGTAGCGGCGTAAGCCGCCGGAGCGCCCCGCGGTGTGGTAGACCCGTGTATCTCCATCTTTTAAACGAACGGCATTAAGCGGCCTTTTTTACGCCTTAACAGCCACGATCCGTGAACAGATCTGCTCTAGCAGTGCGGTTTGATGGCTGAAAATAATCATGCTCAGCGGGCGCTGTTGCGACTCAATAATCAGTTGCTGCCAGATATCGCGTTGGATGTGGGGATCGAGCTGGGCGGTGACTTCATCCGCTATCAGCAGACGAGTGCGAGGATCGAGAGCCCGTAATAAAGCGATACGGGCTAATTCGCCGCCGGACAGTTGGTTGGGCTTACGTGCTAACCACTCGCGTTTGACATGAAAGCGTGCGAGTTGCATGTCGTCGGGCTGCCATGCATCGCGTAATGCTTGCCCGGTGGTGCGATAGGGATTGAAGGTGAGTTCGGGATGCTGGGGAACCAATTGAACGGGGCAATAGCCTTTTGTCGGCAAAGGCATGCCATCTAACATGATTTGGCCACTTGAACATGATTGCCAATTGGCTAACACGCGACCCAATGTGGTTTTTCCATAGCCACTGGGTGCGGAAATACCTATCCGTTCGCCAGGGGTTACGCTAAGGGAGAAATTATCCCATAGCGTTCGATTATCTTGCTCAATGGTGAGTTGAGACACGCAAAACATCATACGCTCCTCATCGGAAATGAAGCGTCATTGTTAGCAAACAGCGGGTGATATTCTGGCTGTGCCTGCCAGTGTCTACGCAGCGTAGGGCTTCCGTTTCCATTCTTTAAGTCATCAATCGAAATATCATCGCTGATCCGCCCATCATTGAGCGCAACGATGCGATCGGCGAAGCGTGAGGCTAATGACAGATCGTGTGTGACCCATAATACACCGGCACCCTGAGCACTGAGTTCGCGTAGCTGTTGCAGGAGTTGGCAGGCCAAAGGTTCATCGAGCCAAGCCGTCATTTCGTCTGCCAGAATATATTGTGCGCCGCTCAGCGCGGCATTACAGGCCAGTATTCGTTTTGCCATTCCACCTGAGAGTTGGCGAGGGTATTTAAATAAAACATCGGCCTGCAACTGATAGTGTTTAATTTGCTGATCCAGCGCGAGAGCACAGGTATGGCTGCCGCTCAGCTGTAAGCTACGACTCAGTTGAGTGCCCACTTTTAACAGCGGATTCAGCGAACTTACACCTTGCGGCACATAGCAGAGCGTGTTACCTCGTAGCTGTTGGCATTGCTGCTCATCTAGCGTTTTGCCTTCTAGCTGGATCTCTCCGCGCATACGTAAATTTTGTGGCAGAAGAGCCAGAGCACTTTGTAACAGCAGGCTTTTGCCTTCGCCGCTGCCGCCCACTAACGCCACAATTTCTCCACGGTGCAGCGTGAGGTTGATATCGCTGAGGATCGGTGACCAACGTTTGCGCCCAAACCAGCTATAGCGAGCATTTTCGATGGTGAGATGTTTGAAACTCAGCATGATTGATTCCTTAGCCACAGCTGTTGGATTGCGCGGGCACATTGATCAAAGAGTAAAACGATCAGCAACAGAATGAGCCCTGGAAACACGGCTAGCCACCAGCAACCATTGCTGAGAAAACGCAGTGCGTCGGCAAGTAAAATGCCCAAAGAAGGTTCATGGGGGGCCAACCCGAACCCGAGGAAGCTCAATGCCGCGCTGTGCAGTACGGCATGAGGAAACATGAGCAGCGTGCCAACAAACCACTGGGGAGCTAGCGCGGGCAGATAATGCGCTCGCCAGCAGTGCCAACGGCTATTACCCAAGCGTTGCGACAGTGTCATATAGTCACTGGTACGAATGCGCTGCGCTTCTGCGCGCAAGATCAGCGCCAGCTTCGGCCAATGAGTCAATGCGACAGCCAATATGACGCCTTGCTTACCGCCGCCCACGGTGAAGCAGATTAAGATCAATAGCAGCAGATGAGGCAAAGAGAGCAGCGTATCAATAATCAATCGCAGCAGGTGATCGATAGTGGGATGAATTAAGGTGAGACTCGCTACCAGCATGGCAATAATACCGCTGCACAGTGCCGCACCGATGCCTATCTGCAAACTGGTCAAGGCTCCCTGAAAACAACGTAGCCACAGGTCGCGTCCCAGATTATCGGTGCCGAACCAATGAGCCGCGCTAGGTGCTTGATACCGCGCTAGCAAGTCCAAGGGAATATCGGCTGAAAGTAAAGAGACACCATACACGGTCAACAGCGCAAGGAGTAAAGCGGAAAGCACAAAACGCAGCAGCGCTGGAGCGGGATTATTCAACATTATTTGTGCTCCAGAATGCGGTTCATTCTTGCAAGTAACATCGCAGACAGCGAGTTGCCGCAAAACACCAATAGGGTGCTGAAGAGTACGATCCCCATCAGTAAGGGAATATCGCCGCGAAGTCCCGCGTCGATGGTGGCTTGCCCTAATCCCGGATAAGCAAAGATTTTTTCGGCTAGCAGCGATCCACCGAGTAATTCTCCGACGGAGGCAAACTGTAGGCACAGTGCCGGCGTGAGGGCATGACGTAGCACCTGCACGCGGAGCAATGACCAGCCGCAGTCGCCCTGGGCTTGAGCATAGCGCACAAAGTCACTGCTCATCACCTCGGCGATTTTCTCGCGCGTGTGCAGCGCGATTTGCCCCAATCCCATCAGACTCAGCGCAATCATGGGTAAAACCAAATGATGAATCCGCTCACCGATGCTGGCGGCTTGGGCATTGCTGCCGGGTTCCCACGCGCAGCAAACCGGAAACCATTGCCAGTGCACAGCAAAAACCACTAACAGCAGTAAACCGACCCAAAAGGTGGGCAGAGAAGATAACAGATAACTTAGGCGGCAAATGAACCTGTCTGGCCAACGATGAAGATAGCGTCCAGCGGCAAATCCCATTAGCAAACCCAGTCCGCCTGATAGCAACCATGCACCAGCCAAAAGCGCAAAAGACGTGGCAAAGCGTTCGCTAATGACTTGGGCGACAGGAGCGTTATACAACATCGAATAGCCGAGATCGCCTTGCAATACCTGTGAGAACCAGTGCCAAAACCTCAGCCATAACGGCTGGTCCAAGCCCCAACGAGCAGCGATCAGCGGGTATTGCTGCGGCGGAACATGCAACAAATCGTTGCCGATATAGGCTCGGATGGGATCTATTGGCGAAAAACTGAGTAGCGTGAAAGTGCCCGCTGACACTAAGGTCAGCAGGCACGCGAGCCTTAGCAGAGTAAACAGTCCCCTGCGTAGCGTATGAGAAGACCCCAGACAGAGGCTCGCTTTGACAAGGTGCTTTACTTGCACGTCCACTTCCAATCTTGCAGATTGTTCAATACTGACCAGCTACCATGAATTTCAGGTGCAGGCTTACCTAAGTCGATACACGGATTAGCAAGGTAAGTATGTTGCACATTAAGCAGCCAAGCCCATGCCGCATCGCCTTTCACGCCCACACCGGTTTTGCCGTCCCATTCTACTTGCTGCCAGAAAGGCACGGCTTTCTGCCATGTCGGCGCATCTAATGCTTGCTGCAGATGCTCATCAACGGCTTTATTGCCGTAGTAGCCCGGATTGTAATATTCCACGCCCGCGGCTTTGCTGCTGTAATGATGATATAGCTCCATGGGGTCTAAGCTACCCCAACCAAACAGGGTTGGGTTGGAATGCATATTGCGCTCGACGGTTTCCCAACTACCGGATTGTAGATCCATCTTGATGCCGAGTGGTTCCAACATCGCACGTATGGCCTGAGCAAGGTCGCGACGAGTGCTGTCGCCGCTGGTATACCACAGCGTCAATCTCGCTTCTAATCCGTCTTTGACGCGCACTCCGTCACTGCCCACTTTCCATCCTGCTTCATCTAAAATTTGTTTCGCTTTAGCCAGATCGCCATCTTTAAACGCCGCGTCTTTGCTATCCCACGGGAGGCTTTGCACCGCGCTATAGGCAGGGATAGCATGGCCTTCCATTAGCTGATCGGCGAGAAGTTGGCGGTTAATGGCGTAGTTGATGGCGCGGCGAATGGCGACATCCGCGGTTACATCGTTGCCAATCGGATAACCATTGGCGTCTTTTTTCCCTGCTGGTGTCATTGGAAATACGATACCGCGGTTTTCAACGCTAGGGCGAACCCAAAGCTTGAGGCCACTTTGCGGTGTGACAGATAAAGAAGGTGGGATGCGCACCAAACCTAGCTGACCACTCTGGGCTGCGGCATAGGCGCTGTCTTCATCTAAGAAGACGAAGACAAGCTTATTAAAGTCGTTTTTATGCCCAGCGTAGTAAGGGTTGGCTTCCACAATCAACTGCTGTCCTGGCTGAAAACTCACTAGGCGGTAGGGGCCTGCGCCAATCGGTTTTTGTGCGTAGGTTTTAGCATCATATTTTTCGGCTGACACGATGCCCAACGAGCCTAATACGTTAACAAAAGTGCTTTGCGGTGCCGATAATACAATCTCTACGCGATGCTCATCTAAGGCCTTTGCAGAGGCAAAATTACCCATATCGATTTTTCCGCCGCCGCGAGCAGCCTGATTATAGGTAAATGCAACGTCTTTAGCGGTCAGTGGCGAGCCGTCTGAAAATTTGAGTTCGGGCTTGAGGGAGAGGGTCCAGATTTTACCGTCTTCGCTGTTGGTTACTTTTTCGGTGAGTAGATTGTCCCAACTCAGGTCGGCTTTCTGTTTCAGTAATGGGCTGTGTAGCAGCAGGTAGCTACCGTGGCTCCATCCAAGTAAAGGATCAAAGCCTTCTGTCGGTTCTTCACCTATTGCCAGTTTGAGCTGATGCTGAGGTGCTGGCGTAGTATCTGCCTGCGTATAAAGAGGTAACGTACTGAAAATCAGAGCGAGGGTATAGGGTAGCGCTTTTAAGTTGAGTGGCATATTGTTTCCTAGATATCTCATTATTTTGTATGACTTAAAGCGGTGGGATTTATAACAGAGGAGGCGGGGCGTAGACATGATTTGCATCAATCCCAGAAGGCAAAGTATGCACTTTTTCCTTTTTTTGCATACTTTACGGTTTGCTGGGTAAATTATGTGCCAATTTTATGGACATACAGTGGATGAAACTATCGCAACGAGACATAATTAATTTTTATTAAACCTGCGCAACTATCACTTGGCAGCAATAGCCGCAGCCAGATGAAGTTTCGGTGCTAGAAATAAGGACAAACGATGGATTGGTATCTAAAGGTTCTAAAAAACTATTTTAACTTTCGCGATCGCGCTAGACGCCGAGAGTATTGGTGGTTTGTGCTCGTTAACGCCATTATTACCATACTTCTCGGTTTTGTGCAGGATGCGCTGGGTTGGAGTAACGCAGAGGGAGAAGGTGCATTAACCATTATTTACGGTCTGTTGCTGCTTATACCTTCGATTGCCGTCATGGTGCGCCGTTTGCATGATACCGATCGTAGCGGTTGGTGGGTCTTGATCGGTTTGATTCCTATTGTTGGCTGGTTTGTCTTGATTATTTTTGCCGTGTTCGACAGTCAGCCTGGCACCAACCGCTTTGGGCCAAACCCGAAGGATATTCAAGCGCCGACATCATCCATTATTAGCTGATGTAAAACGTAAACGGCCTAGCACTAGGCCGTTTACACTTGTAACGATGTCCATAAGCGATGTCCATAATAGTTACACCTTGTCATACCCGTTGAATATATTCACATCCTGAAACAATGATGATGATTCATTAGCATCCATCTGGTTTCTCTCGCTTCTTACAGTGTTTAGTCTTAGCGTCCCTTTTCCTGCTGAGTGAATATTACAGGTAGTACGCGTCCTGTAGACTAAGCCATGAGTCGTTTGCCTGAACCTCTACGCGATCACAGCGCTGAAGCTACGCTGTTTGTACGCCGTTCCATTATTGCTGCGGTGGTGGTCGTCCTATTATTCGGCGTTTTAGCATTCAATTTGTACCATTTACAGGTTGAAGAGCATGAGCAGTATCAGACTCGCTCCAATGCTAATGATATTAAAACGTTGCCGATTGCCCCCGTTCGCGGGCTTATCTACGACCGCAATGGTATCCCTCTCGTCCAAAACCAAACGCTTTATCAAATCGAACTTATCCCAGGTAAAATTGCCGATCTTGATGCAACACTCAAAGCATTAACTCCGATAGTGGATTTGACGCAGGATGATATCGATAACTTCCATCAGGCCATGAAGTCCTCGCGACGTTTTGCCGAAGTGCCTTTAAAAGAAGCATTAACTGACGTTGAAGTGGCTCGTTTTTCGGTCAACGAATTCGAATTCCCCGGCGTGTCTATCAGTCGCTATCAGCAGCGCTACTACCCTTATGGTGCAGAGCTCGCGCATGTGGTGGGCTACGTCTCAAAAATTAACGATCGTGATGCGAAGCGGTTAGATGATGCTGGAGAGTCGGAAAATTATGCTGCCGATCATGATATTGGTAAGCAGGGCATAGAGCGTTTTTACGAGTCAGAACTACATGGAAAGACGGGGTCGCAAGAAGTAGAGGTCGACAGTCATGGACGCATCGTGCGTGAACTGGCAGAAATACCGCCTCAGGCGGGTAAAAATATTTATCTGACTATCGACTTGCATCTACAGCAATACATCGAAAAATTATTGAAAGGCCAACGTGCAGCGGTGGTGGTGATGGATCCGCGAGACGGTGGCATTTTAGCCATGGTTTCCAGCCCGAGCTACGATCCAAATCCGTTTGTTAATGGCATTTCTTATAAGTCTTATCAGGCATTGCTAGACAACCCAGACTTACCGCTGATAAACCGCGTCACGCAGGGCGTTTATCCGCCTGCGTCTACCGTCAAACCTTTCATGGCGACGTCTGCACTGTTGGCTGGCGTCATCACACCGCAGACGACATTCTTTGGTCAACCCACATGGGTATTGCCGGGGACGAATCGCCATTATCGTGACTGGCTAAAAACCGGTCACGGTATGCTGAATGTGACTAAGGCAATCGAAGAGTCGGCGGATACCTTTTTCTATCAGGTTGCCTATGAAATGGGGATTGATCGCATTCATTTCTGGTTAAGTAAATTTGGCTATGGGCAATATTCGGGCATTGACCTGATGGAGCAGGCTAAGGGCGTCTTACCCGATCGTGAGTGGAAGCTGAAGGTTCATAAAAAGGCGTGGTATCAAGGCGACACTATTTCTGTGGGGATTGGTCAAGGTTATTGGACGGCTACGCCGATTCAAATGGTAAAAGCGTTAAGCACCCTTATCAACAACGGCAATACGAAAACGCCGCACTTGATGTATTCCATGAAACAGGGAAATCATGTCGAACGCTATCAGCAACAAGAACATGTGCAGGTTGCCGACCCGAAATCTCCAGTTTGGGATATTGTGAAAAAAGGGATGTTTGGGATGGCGAATTACCCTAATGGCACAGGGTATAAATATTTCCATACCGCGCCTTATGAGATCGCCGCGAAATCAGGAACCTCTCAGGTGTTTGGTTTGAAACAGGATCAGGTCTATAACGCCAAGATGATCCCTGTAAAACTGCGCGATCATATTTTTTATACGGCATTCGCTCCTTATTCAAATCCTAAAGTAGCGGTTGCGGTTATTCTCGAAAATGGAGGGGGAGATGGTGTATCGGCTGCTCCAACGACACGAGCAATATTAGATTACATCTTCGCTCAAACTAAGCCGGAGGAACCCCCTACGTTACCTTCGCCGGATGCGGAACAAATTCGAGATGCGCATTAGCGACATATAAAATGGATGCTGTTTCCAATTTTGTATGTTTAGCAGGTTAACTCAAGATATCCGAGAGATAAGGCCAGACAGGAGGGTGATAACGCCTCAATCTGGCTTATCTAGACGCATTTTTGCCGTAATACCATGGGGTATTAAGCAAAGCGCATAACCCATGCATCGCTTTGACGATCGTAATGGTTGCGATATAGCAGCGCATTTTTACCGTCTAGCACGGCAGGAACGGTTGTATGCTCGTCCCAGCCATCAAGCTGCATACATAAATCGGTATTTGATTTGCATGGAATGCTTAACGTGTGGCTGTTTAATTGGGTATCTGGCACGTTTGACAGCTCAGCGTCCTCAACTTCAAAAATCCCGATTCTGACTAACGATTTCCTCATAATTTTTCTCCTGTTTGATTTATTCACCTGCAGGCTGTCATCGAAGAGCCTGTTATTCAGCATAGAAGGGGATATTAAATTTTCCATAAATAAACGGAATTAGTTTCCATTTTTGTTTTTGATATGTGGTTAACTCTTTCTTTTTAATGTTCTTTTTAATTACATAAAAAACACAAAATTTTTACCAAACGACAATAACCTTAAACTTTGTACATCAACTGCCGATAACTTTATGCGTAGTGCATTCTGCTAAGTGAGGCTGTAGCCAAGGCCTTTACCTGATTGATATTTGGCGACATGGAGATCTTCTGACGATGTACACACATTTAAAGCGATGGATTGGACGTAAATGGCACCGGACACTAGAGGTAAAATCGCCAGATTTGGCCTTGCCAACAGAATACGAAGAGAGTGAACACATTGATGGAAAGGAAGATTCCTATGGCGATTGGCTGTGTGATAGCTTTCTTTCAGGGATGAGCGCAGTCGAGATTATCCGTGATTCCTTATTACATTCGAGTCAGAGCTTGATGCAGGAGTTGGTGACGGTTGATGAACTTAACCAAAAGAATGAACTGGCCAGCCAGGGAATGGGGACCCTTTCTGAACTCGTCGGTCTTATTGAACATCATTCAGCGGAAGGTATTGGTTACATTGATGAATTAATAGCTGTGCTAAAAGGTATCAACGACAATATCGATGGCATCAATAAGCTTTCAAAACAGACCAACTTGCTGGCGATAAATTCGGCCATTGAGGCAGCCCATGTGGGCGGTAGCGGTGCTGGCTTTTCGGTTATTGCGAAAGAAATTAAACAGCTCTCCTCGGAAATTCAAAGTCAGGCTGCAAACATTACCGATCTGACTCTGGATATAAACCAGCATGCCAAAAACGTCAGCGCTAGCGTGGGTGAGAACAGCCAGTCAACCCACGCGATTCGTATAGCAACAGAAAAAGCTAGCCAGATGTTACAGCAAGTTATCGAGCTATCTGCTCACATGCAAAAAATCATTCGCTTCATTGCAACACAACAGTTTCTCAACACTGTTAAGCTCGATCACGTTATTTGGAAAGCCAAAGTTTATGAGATGATTTTGCATTGTGATATGACTTCAGGCGTCAATAGCCATACTGAGTGTCGATTGGGAAAATGGTACTACGGCGACGCGGGCAGTGGTTTTTCACACTTTAATGGCTTTATCCAATTGGAAGCACCGCATGCAGAGGTTCATCGTTCAGGCCGCGAAGCGCTGGAGGCGTTTAGAGCGGGTAATAACGATGCATTAAAGAAAAGCTTGGCGATAATGGAACAGGCAAGCACCCAAGTGATTAAGCGAATTGATGAATTGTTGACCCAGATTGGGGATGACTAAAATACGCGATGGAAGTCGGCTGCGCGAGTTGCAGGTTGCCAAAAATCGTCAAGCACGTTTTCAAGTGGCAGACAGCCACCACGCTGGATGCGTTGCACCTTCAGCTCTCGCACGCACTGTTCCTCTGTATCAAAACCACCAAGATATAGATTTTCGCAAGAACCATTGAGATAGCAGACCATCATGACGAGCGCGTACATAACCAAACCTTAATGAGTGCTGTGATATTAATATAACCTGTGCCGTCTGTATTTTACTTAAGGAAATTTTAATTTCTCTGTGTAATGATTATTCTAAGACTAATCTTAGCATGGCGTTTGATGAATTAATTGAAACGATTCACCTACGGCTTTACATCAACTTATTGCCGTTGAAAAAGGCATGTGGACATCACATAAATGCCCAGAATAGTAAAACAATAGGAAAACTCATAGGCCATGTTAATCCAATAAGAATAGCGGTGAAGATCCTGATTTTTATCGAAGGGTCTGCGCAAGCCTTGAAGGTGAGTAGTGCGGAGATGACTGAGCCGATCAAATACACCGTCTTAACAAAGGCCCATGCTGCTGGATACATCTAATAATTACCTTGGTTTTATCGCTTGTTAAAATGAAAAATCTTTTACGTCATCGATGACACGAGAAAGATGTTATTCGATAGAATTTGTGTGGGATAGTGTAACAAATCATGAATGAAAAAACATCGGATTCTCAAATGAAGCCGCGTGGACAAAAATGACAACTGTTCATATATATATACATAGGTGAGAACCAAGCTAACGCTGAGCTTTAAAAGATAATATGTAAAGCAAGATGTTCTCTTGAATAAGTATGCAGAAATAGAGTTGGGTTGTATTTTTTTGCTTGCTTTGGTGGGAGGTATTTTAGTGGGGGGAAACTAACATTCATTGGATAACGAGGTATGGTGTCATAGATATAAAAAGCCCGAGGTGCCGGGCTAAGATTACTTGTCTTAAATTATTATAATTATGATTTTTCCCTAAGTGTGCGATTAGAATTGATAAACAATACCAAGTGCAACGGTATCATCGGTATCAATGCCTGCTGATTTAGTAAAATCGTTGTCGTCTAGCATGTTAATTTTATAATCGACATATGCAGACATATTTTTATTGAAGTAGTAGGTGGTACCGAGGTCGATAAAGTTGACGAGTTTCTGATCGCCATAATCACGTGACGCACCACCAGTACCAAGATCTTTGCCTTCCACATAGTTCCAACCGACGAAAGGTTGTAAACCAAAATCAAAGGTATAACCCGTGTACATTTCTACGCCTATTGCTTTGTTAGCATAACCATATGCCTCGTTATGATCGTTTGAATTGCCAAAACGAATCGCATTATAGGATTGCGTGTAATTTGCTGCGGCATAATAGCCACTGTTTTCATATTTAAGGCCAAAGGTATAGGCTTCTGCTTTGTCACCATTCCCCATAATGTTGTTATAGCGACCACCTTTACCGCCGCTATTCTGGTCGTTGGTACGATCAGATTGGAAATAAGCGCCACCTAGACTGAAGCCATACCCAAGCTCATAGGAAAGGGACATACCATACCCATCCCCATTTTGGCCTAACACATCACGACCGCTTTGGTCTTCGGTTTGATCATCATTTTTGCCCTGATATTGTAAGCCAAAGTTTAAGCCATCGACCAATCCAAAGAAGTCACGGTTATGATAGGTTAATACACCTCCAGCGCGTTGGAACATAAAGTTATCAGCACCAACGGTACTGCCGTCGAACTCTGGCTGTAAGTCAGTCCACGACATAATGTCGTAAATAATCCCTGAGTTTCGCCCATAATCTAAGGAACCATAGTCCCCAAACTTCAGTCCCGCAAAACCGAAACGGCTAAAGTTTTTATTATCCTCGCCTTCAGTATGGTTTAGGTTAGCTTGATACTCCCACATGCCATAGCCGGTAAGCATATCGGTGATTTGCGTTTCTCCACTAAATCCACCACGGACATAAGAATGATCGCCGTCTGAATTATCGTTATCTGAAAGATAATGTAGACCGTCAATTTTAAAGTGGAGATCTAACTTATTGCCGTCTTGATTGTATATTTCAGCTGCTTGTGACGAATTTGCCAATGCCATTAATGCTGGAATTACCACTGCGAGTACTCTGTGCTTCATTTTTATTTTCCTTAATAAGTCTTGTTATGGCCACTTTTTCTTTTAAGCGTTTAACGATATTTTTCGATATTAATGGAACTAGAGTCGATAAACCGTGCCGATATTGTCGCTTTTGCAATTACAGTGAAAGCGCAAAAAATGCTGAAGATAAATAAATATTAAAGTATTGATGTCTGTCACTTTATAATTATTTAACGTAAGCGTCACTGTATTGAACTATAACGACGGTCATCTACATTAGAAGCACATTTTGTTAATTCGTTTTTAGGTTTGAGATATATTGTCTTAACGCCACTGCATGCCAATGCAGATTACGTGGATTCAAAGTGATTAACTCAATTTAGTTAATCACTGTCCATTAAATTATATTTTATTGCCGGGCTGTCTTCTCGGCATTTTTATTTATATTGTTTCAGACTAGCTAAATCTCAATGCAATGACGCGTTGTCTAAATCCACTTATTCACTATGGGTTATTAGTATTCTGAAGGCATAATTATGCACGAGATGGATTTGACTGCGGGGAACGAACAAACTCAGAGCAACATCGAGCGTATAGGTAAAGAGGCCTAAAATACGGAGCAATCCCAAGGTGTGATCTATTTGAAAAATTTGGAAATATCTTTCCTCTAACCGCGCATTATTTGATCTAACGTAACTTTCAGCTAGGGCAGAGCAGGTAAGAATCGTTGGGTAGTCGTGTTTTTGTTTAACCCATTCTCTGTGGGTGTTAATATTGACGGCTGTGGGTGTGAGTATTCAGCAGTACATGTGTTTTGTGTATCTGCCTGCGTACAGATCTTGCAAAGTACAGCAGGATGGCGCTCATAAAACGATGATTTTAAATACAAATTGTTTTCTATATGTGGCCTGTCGTGTGGGTCACCACTGTAGATAAGGAATATAAATGCCTGTTATTACACTTCCTGACGGTAGTCAGCGCCAGTTCGACAAACCTGTATCCGTAATGGATATTGCCATGGATATCGGACCAGGCTTGGCGAAAGCCTGCATTGCGGGTCGCGTAAACGGTGAGTTGGTTGATGCCTGCGATCCTATTACTGTCGATGCCAATGTTTCCATCATTACCGCAAAAGATCAGGAAGGGTTGGAAATTATCCGCCATTCCTGCGCACATCTCTTGGGTCATGCAATCAAGCAACTGTGGCCAAATACCAAAATGGCGATTGGCCCAGTGATCGACAATGGTTTCTACTATGACGTCGATCTTGATCACACCCTGACGCAGGAAGACCTTGAGCTGCTCGATAAGCGTATGCACGAGCTGGCAGATAAAGATTATGACGTTATTAAGAAAAAAGTGAGCTGGCAAGAAGCCCGCGACACTTTTGAAGCGCGTCAAGAACCGTACAAAGTGGCGATTCTGGATGAGAACATCAGCCATGATGATCAACCAGGTCTGTATCACCACGAAGAATACGTTGATATGTGTCGTGGACCGCACGTGCCAAACATGCGTTTCTGCCATCATTTCAAACTGCAGAAATCGTCTGGCGCGTATTGGCGTGGCGATAGCAACAACACCGTTTTACAGCGTATCTACGGCACTGCGTGGGCAGATAAAAAACAGCTCAATGCCTATCTGCAACGTCTGGAAGAAGCCGCAAAACGTGACCACCGTAAGATCGGTAAGCAGCTAGACCTGTATCATATGCAGGAAGAAGCTCCGGGTATGGTGTTCTGGCATAACGACGGTTGGACAATCTTCCGCGAGTTGGAAGCGTTCGTACGCGTTAAGCTGAAAGAATATGATTATCAGGAAGTGAAAGGTCCGTTCATGATGGACCGAGTGCTGTGGGAGAAAACAGGGCACTGGGAGAACTATAAAGATGCCATGTTCACCACGTCCTCAGAAAACCGCGAGTACTGCATCAAACCAATGAACTGCCCAGGGCACGTTCAGATCTTTAATCAGGGTTTGAAATCTTATCGTGATTTGCCGCTGCGTATGGGTGAATTTGGTAGCTGCCATCGCAATGAGCCATCGGGTTCCCTGCATGGTCTGATGCGCGTGCGTGGCTTCACTCAGGATGATGCGCATATTTTCTGTACTGAAGAACAGATCCGCGACGAAGTTAACAGCTGTATCAAGATGGTATACGACATGTATAGCATCTTCGGCTTTGAAAAAATCGCGGTGAAACTGTCGACCCGTCCAGAAAAACGTATCGGTAGTGATGAAATCTGGGATCGTGCAGAAGAAGACTTGGCCGAAGCGCTGAAAGAAAACGGTATTCCGTTTGAATATCAGCCAGGTGAGGGGGCCTTCTACGGACCTAAGATTGAGTTTACTCTGCATGACTGTTTGGATCGTGCATGGCAATGTGGTACTGTGCAGCTCGACTTCTCGTTACCGGGGCGTTTGAACGCATCCTATGTCGGTGAAAACAACGAACGTTTAGTTCCTGTAATGATTCACCGTGCTATTCTGGGTTCAATGGAACGCTTCATCGGTATTCTGACTGAAGAGTATGCTGGGTTCTATCCAACTTGGCTGGCACCAGTACAGGTACAGGTGATGAATATCACCGATGCACAGGCTGATTATGTCGACGAATTGACCAAAAAGCTGCAAGCTGCTGGTATTCGTGCTAAATCAGACTTGAGAAACGAGAAGATAGGCTTTAAAATCCGCGAACACACTTTACGTCGTGTCCCATACATGTTGGTTTGTGGCGACAAAGAGGTCGAATCTGGCAAAGTAGCCGTTCGTACCCGCC
>Ga0308156_1000248_pt1 | contig 147829 bp, 122 predicted proteins | sample PhyAR2_FD_201041 | JGI IMG/M metagenome (GOLD analysis project Ga0308156, IMG submission 201041) | Phyllosphere microbial communities from UC Gill Tract Community Farm, Albany, California, United States - DLSL A.R2 | ecosystem: Host-associated > Plants > Phyllosphere > Unclassified | place...
CGGGCTTCACTGATGTCCATTACCTCGCGGGCCATCATTTTAAGCCCGCCGCTAAAGTCATCAAAGCTGACCTGTCCACTGGCGATAAGGATACGGTCTTTTTCCAACAAATGCTGGTATTTTTCTAGCGCTTCGGTGAATAGCATCACTTCCAGACGGCCCGAACGGTCATCCAGCGTGCAAATGCCGATACGGTTGCCGCGCTTGGTCACCATGACCCGCGCGGCGACCACCAACCCGACGGCGGTAGTCATTTTGCCCCGATCCGTCGGGTGCATGTCTTTCAAACGCTGGCCACCGGCGTAACGTTCGATTTCCTTCAGGTACTGGGTGATCGGGTGGCCAGTCAGGTAGAGCCCCAGCGTCTCCCGCTCACCGTCCAGCACCACCTGCTCTGGCCAGGGCGCAATATTGGCGTAGGATTGCTCCACCTGCTCCGGCGCTTCCGCCAGTACGCCAAACATATCCACCTGGCCAATAGCTTCGGCTTTCGCATGCTGATCCGCCGCTTTCAACGCGTCGCCGAGCGAATTCATCAGCGCGGCGCGGTGCGGCCCAAGGCGATCGAACGCCCCGGACATGATCAGTTTTTCCAGAATGCGGCGGTTCAGTTTCTTGATGTCAGAGCGCGCGCACAGGTCGAACAGGTCTTTGAAGTAACCTTGTTCGCCGCTATTGCGCGCCTCGATAATGGCCTCGATCGGCCCTTCCCCCACGCCCTTGATCGCGCCGATGCCATAAACGATCTCGCCGTCGTCGTTGACGTGGAAGTGATACAGGCCACTGTTGATGTCCGGCGGCAGGATCTTCAGCCCCATGCGCCAACATTCGTCAACCAGCCCCACCACTTTGTCGGTGTTGTCCATATCGGCGGTCATCACCGCCGCCATAAACTCGGCCGGATAGTGCGCCTTCAGCCACAGCGTCTGATACGACACCAGCGCATAGGCGGCGGAGTGCGATTTGTTGAAGCCGTAACCGGCGAATTTCTCCACCAGGTCGAAGATTTTCACCGACAGTTCGCCGTCGATGCCGCGCGATTTCGCGCCGTCTTCAAAGCCACCGCGCTGCTTGGCCATTTCGACCGGGTTCTTTTTACCCATCGCACGGCGCAGCATGTCCGCGCCGCCCAGGGTATAGCCGGCCAACACCTGGGCAATCTGCATCACCTGTTCCTGATACAGGATGATGCCGTAGGTCGGTTCCAGCACCGGCTTGAGCGACTCGTGCTGCCACTGAATGTCCGGGTAGGAGATCTCTTCGCGACCGTGCTTGCGGTCGATGAAGTTATCCACCATCCCCGACTGCAGCGGCCCCGGACGGAACAGCGCCACCAGTGCGATCATGTCTTCGAAGCAGTCGGGCTTCAGACGTTTGATCAGATCTTTCATGCCGCGCGATTCAAGCTGGAACACCGCCGTGGTTTCCGAGCGCTGCAGCATGTCGAAGCTTTTCTTGTCGTCGAGCGGAATGGCGGCGATGTCGATCGGTTCCAGCCCGGTCTTGGCGCGCCGGGCGTTGATCATTTCCAGCGCCCAGTCGATGATGGTCAGGGTGCGCAGGCCGAGGAAGTCGAACTTCACCAGCCCGGCATATTCCACGTCGTTCTTGTCGAACTGGGTCACCGGATGGTGCCCTTCGGCGTCGCAGTACAGCGGCGCGAAGTCGGTGATCTTGGTCGGCGCGATCACCACGCCACCGGCGTGTTTACCGGCGTTGCGCGTCACCCCTTCCAGCTTGCGCGCCATGTCGATCAGCGCCTTGACCTCTTCGTCGGCCTCGTAAATCTCCGGCAGCTGCGGTTCGGCGGCGAAGGCTTTCTCCAGCGTCATGCCCGGATCCGGCGGCACCAGTTTGGAGATGCGATCGACGAACCCGTACGGGTGCCCCAACACGCGGCCTACGTCGCGGATAACCGCTTTCGCCGCCATGGTGCCGAAGGTGATGATCTGCGATACCGCTTCGCGGCCGTACATCTCCGCCACGTGCTCGATCACCTGGTCGCGCTTCTCCATGCAGAAGTCGACGTCGAAGTCGGGCATCGAGACACGTTCCGGGTTCAGGAAGCGTTCGAACAGCAGGTCGAATTCCAGCGGATCGAGGTCGGTGATTTTCAACGCATAGGCCACCAGCGAGCCGGCACCGGAGCCTCGCCCTGGGCCCACCGGCACGTTGTTATCCTTTGACCACTGGATAAATTCCATCACGATCAGGAAGTAGCCGGGGAACCCCATCTGGTTGATCACTTTCAGCTCGACGTCCAGACGCTCGTCGTATTCCGGGCGGCGCTGCGCGCGCACTTCAGGATCGGGGAACAGGAACTCGAGGCGCTCTTCCAGCCCCTCTTTCGATTTGAGTACCAGGAAGTCCTCGGTGCTCATATCGCCGGTCGGGAACTGCGGCAGGAAGTACTCGCCGAGGCGAATGGTGACGTTACAGCGTTTGGCGATTTCGACGCTGTTCAGCAGCGCTTCCGGGATGTCGGCGAACAGCTCGCACATCTCGTCTTCGCTGCGCATGTATTGTTGCGGGCTGTAGTTGCGCGGCCGCTTGGGATCGTCCAGCGTAAAGCCGTCGTGGATGGCGACGCGGATCTCATGAGCGTCGAAGTCATCTTCCACCAGGAAACGCACGTCGTTAGTGGCCACCACAGGCAAACCGCGCTCGGTGGCCAGCGCCACCGCCGCATGCAGATAGTTCTCTTCGTCCGGGCGGCCGGTGCGGATCAACTCCAGGTAGTAGCAGTCGGGGAAATATTGCTGGTAGAAATCCAGACACTGATCCACCTGCGCCTGGTTGCCGCGCAGCAGGAACTTGCCGACGTCGCCCTGACGCGCGCCGGAAAGCAGGATCAGCCCTTCGCGATGTTCAATCAGCCAGTCGCGATCAATGGTCGGGCCGGCGGCGCCGTAGCCACGCTGATAGGCGCGGGAAATCAGCAGCGTCAGGTTCTGGTAGCCTTCGTTGTTGCTGGCCAGCACCGTCAGCTGAGCCAGTTCGTCGCCCAGCTCATCGCTTTGCACATGGAAATCCGCGCCGATGATCGGTTTGATCCCGGCGCCGTGCGCGCTGCCGTAGAACTTCACCAGCCCGCACAGGTTGGTGAAATCAGTGATTGCCAGAGCAGGCATGGCTAACGCGGCGGCTCTTTTCACCAGCGGCGCCGTCTTGGCCAATCCATCAATCATGGAGTAGTCACTGTGGACGCGCAGGTGAATAAAACGAGGTTCGGCCATCTCCAGATACCTGATTGAAGGGGCTCAGCAGGCTGAGCCCGGGTTAATGCTATCGTCGAGCCCGGTCAGGCCCGCAGACTACAGCGCCAGCGCTCTTTTCACCGGCGCGAAGCTGCGGCGATGATGCTCGGTGGCGCCCAACGCAGCCAGCCGCTCCAAGTGGAGGGCGGTCGGGTAGCCTTTATGCTGCGCGAAACCGTAGTCCGGGAACTCGCTGTCCAGCTCGGCCATTTCGCGATCGCGCGTGACCTTCGCCAGAATGGACGCCGCGCTGATCTCCGCCACACGGCTGTCGCCCTTCACCACCGCCTGCGAACGCATCGGCAGGTTCGGGCAACGGTTACCGTCGATTAAAACCATGTCCGGCGCGATATGCAACCCGGCCACCGCGCGCTGCATCGCCAACATGGTGGCGTGCAAAATATTCAGCTGGTCGATTTCCGCCGGTTCGGCGCGCCCCAGGCTCCAGGAGAGCGCCTTGGCGACGATTTCGTCATACAGCGCCAGGCGGCGTTTTTCACTGAGTTTCTTGGAGTCCGCCAGACCGACGATCGGCTGCGCCGGATCGAGGATCACGGCAGCGGTGACCACCGCGCCGACCAACGGGCCGCGGCCCACTTCGTCCACACCGGCAATCAGCGTGGCAGCGGGATAGATAAAGGGTTCAATCATGCTTTCGCCAGCTCCAACACAGCCTGAGCGGCCTGTTCGTCCGCACCGCAACGAATGCTTTGGTGCAAGGTAAGGAAAGTTTGTTTCAGCGCGTCGGTTTCCGGGCTCTCTTCCAACAGTGGCATCACGGCGGCGGCCAGTTTGTCCGGCACGCAGTCATGCTGCAGCAGCTCGGTGACAATTTCGCGCCCCGCCAACAGATTCGGCAGCGAAACGTAAGGCGTTTTCACCAGCTTCTGCGCCAGCCAGAAAGTGAACGGCTTCATGCGATAGCCCACCACCATCGGGCACTTGGCCAGCATGCACTCCAGCGCCGCCGTGCCGGATGCCAGCAGCGCCGCGTCGCTGGCGATCATCGCCTCGCGCCCCTGGCCGTTCAGCAGATGTACCGTCAGATCCGGCGCAACCTCGGCCTTGATGCGCTCAAACTGCTCGCGCCGTTTGGCGTTAACCAGCGGCACCACCACTTCCAGCTCGGGATAACGCGTGCGCAGCAGCTGCGCGGTTTTGAGGAAGTCGGCGCTCAGCATCTCGACTTCGGCGCCGCGGCTGCCCGGCAGCAAGGCCAAACAGCGCGCCTGCGGAGCGATGCCAAGCTGAGCGCGCGCCGCCAACCGATCGGGCTGCAGCGGCATGGCGTCCGCCATGGTGTGGCCGATAAACCGGCAGGGGACGTTGAAACGATCGTAAAACGCTTTTTCGAAAGGGAGAAAGGCCAGCACCAAATCGGTGGCTTTGCCTATTTTGAAAACGCGCTTTTGCCGCCAGGCCCACACGGACGGGCTGACGTAGTGGATGGTGCGAATGCCGCGCTGCTTGAGGCGGCCTTCCAGCGTGATGTTGAAGTCCGGCGCGTCGATGCCGACAAACACGTCCGGCCGCAGCTCACCGAAGCGGCGAGTGAGATCCTTGCGGATCTTCAACAGGCGTGGCAAGCGCTCGAGCACTTCCACCACGCCCATGACCGCCAGCTCTTCCATTTCGTACCAGGCTTCGCAGCCTTCGGCCTGCATTAGCGGACCGGCGACGCCAACGAAACGCGCGTCGGGGATCTGCGCCTTGAGCGCGCGGATCAAACCGGCGCCGAGAATGTCACCGGAGGTTTCTCCGGCGACCAGTCCGATAGTCAATGGACGATTCGACATAGCTCAGCGAATGATGCCGCGGGTGGAACGGGTGAAGAAATCGAGGTACTGCTGCACCACCGGCTGCTCTTTGGCCAGGGCTTCGATTTCCGCCTTCGCTTCATCCAGCGTTTTTTCACTGCGATACAGGATTTTGTAGGCGTTGCGGATCGCCTGCATTTCATCCTTATCAAAACCGCGACGCTTCAGGCCGACCGCGTTGACGCCGAACGGCGTCGCGTGGTTGCCCTGCGCGATGACGAAAGGAGGCACGTCCTGAGCGACGCCGGAACAACCGCCTACCATCACATGCGCGCCGATAATGCAGAACTGATGGATCGCCGTCATACCGCCAATGATGGCGTGATCGTCGATTTCCACATGCCCCGCCAGCGTGGCATTGTTGGCCAACACGCAAGAATTGCCGACCACACAGTCGTGGGCAACGTGCACGTTGACCATCAGCAGGTTGTCGTTGCCCACTTTGGTCAGGCCGGTGCCCTGCGCGGTGCCGCGGTGAATGGTGACGCTTTCGCGGATGCGGTTGCGATCGCCCACTTCAACGCGCGTCGGTTCGCCTGCGTATTTCAGATCCTGGTTCACTTCACCGATGGAAGCGAACTGATAAATCTGGTTATCGCAGCCAATCTTGGTAATACCGTTCACCACCACGTGGGATTTCAGCACCGTGCCGGCGCCGATTTCCACCTGGGAGCCGACGTAGCAGAAAGGGCCGATATGCACGTTGGCGCCGATCACGGCGCCCTCTTCGACTATCGCGCTAGGATGGATAAAGGCGGTTTGGTCAATCACGGATTAAGCCTCCCGGCTGCGGGCACACATCATGGTTGCTTCGCAGACAATTTTACCGTCAACGGTCGCCACGCCTTTGAAGCGAGTCAGACCGCGGCGAGTTTTCTCGAAGGTGACTTCCATGACCATCTGATCGCCTGGCACCACAGGGCGCTTGAAGCGTGCTTCGTCGATACCGGCGAAGTAATACAGCTCGCCCGGCTCCAGTTTACCGACGCTTTTAAACGCCAGGATACCGGTGGCCTGCGCCATGGCTTCCAGGATCAATACGCCTGGGAAAATCGGTTTGCCAGGGAAGTGGCCCTGGAAAAACGGTTCGTTCACCGATACGTTCTTCACCGCACGCAGATATTTGTGCTCTTCAAACTCGAGGACGCGGTCGACCAGCAAGAACGGGTAACGGTGAGGAAGCAGATCCAAAATTTCTGCAATATCCAGAGTATGAGTGTCAGTAGTCAAAATACTCTTCCTGTCTCTAAAAACTGATGGCATCAACAACACGGCCTGCGCTGACCCCAAAAGGAGATCATCATGCAGGCCGCAAATTAACATCTCTTTGCGCTTTTGGTCTCACGACCAACGCGTTTCGTTTTGTACCCGCTAGGGCGGGCGGCAATGATTAGTCTTTTCCGACTTTACGTTCGACAGCTTTCAAGCGTTTGCTGATCTCATCGATATTCATCACCAACGCAGCGGTTTTACGCCAAACCTTGTTAGGCTGCAACGGAATGCCCGAAGAGTATACCCCAGGTTCGGTGATTGGTCGCATAACCATTCCCATTCCGGTGACAACCACCTTGTCGGCAATTTCCATGTGACCGTTGATCACGCTGGCACCGCCAATCTGGCAGTAGCGGCCGATTTTCAGGCTGCCGGCCATGATCACACCGCCGGCGACGGCGGTATTGTCGCCAATCACGACGTTATGTGCAATCTGGCATTGGTTGTCGATGATAACACCATTCCCGATTTGGGTGTTATCCAAAGCGCCGCGGTCAATGGTGGTGCAAGCGCCGATTTCGACGCGATCGCCGATAATCACCGTGCCCAACTGAGGGATTTTGATCCACTCGCCGCGCTCATTCGCATAGCCGAAACCGTCTGCGCCGATCACGGTGCCCGACTGGATCAGGCAACGCTGGCCGATTTCGACCGCATGATAAATCGTGACGTTCGCCCATAGACGCGTTCCCGCGCCGATGCGTGCGTGTTTGCCGATGAAGCAGCCCGGGCCGATAACCACGTTATCGCCAAGCACCGCACCCGACTCGATCACCGCGTTCGCCCCAATGGCGACGTTCTGCCCCAGCTGCGCTTCAGGTGAGATCACCGCGCTTGGCGCGATATCCTGGGCCGGCGACGGCGTGGTGTCCATCAGCTGCGCCATGCGCGCATAGGTCAGGTAAGGGTTCTTAACCACCAGCGCCGCAGCACGGCAGTGTGGTAAATCCGCTTCGGTAAGCACCACGGCGCTTGCCTGGCAGGAAGACAGCTGCTCTTGATAGCGGCTGTTTGACAAAAACGTGATTTGGCCAGGCTGTGCCGAATGCATAGAAGCAATGCCGGTGATGACGAGATCGCCATCACCGTGCAATTGTGCATCCAACTGCTGCGCTAAATCAGCCAGTCGAATTGAAAGCATGTGTTATTTAACCTGTTTCAGCACGTCAGCAGTGATATCTTTGGAAGAGTCTGCATAGGCAACGGCGTTGGCGTCGATCACCACGTCATAACCGCCTTTGCTGGCGACAGATTTCACCGCGTCCTGAATGCGGCTCAGGATCTTGTTACGCTCTTCCATCTGGCGACGACGGTTGTCCTGCTCGAAAGCCTGCGCTTTCTGAGAGAACTGCTCGCGCTGCGCCATCACGTCTTTTTCCAACTTGCTGCGATCGCTGGCTTTCATGGTAGCGCCGTCACGCTGCAGACGCTGCATTTTGGTCTGCAGGCTACGTTCCATGTTCTGGAGTTCGCTTGCACGGCCTTTAAACTCGTTTTCCAGCTGTTTAGCGACCGTTTCGCGGGCCGGCAGCTGTTGGAAAATGCTGGAGACGTTAACGACAGCGATCTTATCTGCTGCCTGAACGCCAGCTGAAGCAGCCATTGCTAAACCGAGGCCTGCGGCACACAACCACTTTTTCACTATAAACTCCTTACCATCACCCATTTGTGTCATATGACACTGAAGTACACAATTTGCCAGACTTGTCCCACCAAACAATGAGAATCATCTCCCTCTGCCGGCGGGCGCCTGGCCATTGCGATTCTTAATAACTGTTATGCCCAGAGGCGAGACCCGTTACCAGGTCTTACCGATGTTAAACTGGAACTGTTCGGACTTGTCGCCTTCGTATTTCTTGATCGGGTTGGCGTAAGAGAACACCAACGGCCCCAGTGGCGACATCCACTGCAGCGCGATACCGGCGGAAGAACGAATATTACTGGCTTTGCTGTAGTCCGGCACGCCGTACATCAGCGTTTCGTTGCTATTCTTCCACTTGGTGTCCCACACGGTACCGGCATCGATGAACAGCGACGTCCGCACCGAGTTGGCGTATTTCTCGCTGATGAACGGCGTCGGGGTGATCAGCTCCAGGCTGGCGACCGCCATGGCGTTACCGCCCACCGCGTCATCCGAGCTACAGATGCTCTGACGATCGGTCGTGCTGCCGGCCTTGAACTGACACTGGTACGAGTTGGAGTTGTAGTACACCGCCTTCGGACCAATGGTGTTGGACTGGAAGCCACGCACGGTGCTCGAACCACCGGCATAGAAGTTCTCATAGAACGGCATTTCCTTGCCGCCCAGCCCATCCGCGTAACCCAGACGGCCGCGACCCAACAGCACCCAGGTGCGATCGTCGTTGATCGGCACGTACTGTACGCTGTCCAGCGTCACCTTGTAGTATTCGTTGTCCGAGCCCGGAATGGTGACCTTGCCGTTCAACGTGGTACGGTTACCCGAGGTCGGGAAGTAGCCGCGGTCCAGGTTGTTATAGGTCCAGCCCAGGTTCAGCGTAAAGTCGTCCGTCGAGTAGCTGGCGCGGTCGGTCTTGTTCGCATCCACGCCCATCGAGTCGAGGTAACGCCACATGGCGATCTGCGGCTGCATGTTCGACAGACCGTTGTGGACGTAGCCCAGGCCGGTACGCAACGAGTTGTTTTCGTTGATCGGGAAGCCCAGCGTGCCGTCGATACCGTAACTCTTGTTGGTATAGTCCGACAGATCCGCGTCATCCGCCTTAAAGTCGTTGTAGAAGATGCGGCCGCCCAGGCTCACACCGTCAACGGTGAAGTACGGGTTGGTGACCGACAGTTCGGTATAGGTCTGGTAGTCGTTCTTGGTGCCGCTGATGCCGACCGAGTAGCCGGTACCCAACCAGTTATCCTGCTGCACGCCGGCCTGGAAGCTGACGCCGCTCTCGGTGCCGTAACCGACGCCGAAGTTAAAGGTACCGGTGTTGCGTTCTTTCACCTTATAGGTCACGTCGACCTGATCGGCGGTGCCCGGCACGCGCTGGGTTTCCACGTCAACCGTTTCGAAATAGCCCAGACGGTTCAGACGCTCTTTACCCTGCTCGACCTGCTCGTTGCCGAGCCAGGCGCCTTCCATCTGGCGCATTTCGCGACGCAGTACGGAATCCTTGCTGGTGTCGTTACCTTCGAACTTGATGCGACGCACGTAGAAGCGGTTGCCCGCGTCAACGTTGACGTGCAGCTTGACGGTTTTATCCGCGTCGTTGATCTCAGGCTGAGTGCCGACGCGCGGGTAGGCGTAACCATAACGGCCCAACATCGTTTTGATGTTGTCTTCCATTTTGGTCACCTTGCTGCCGTTGTACAGCTCGCCTGGCTCAATTTTGGTGATCTGAGCGACTTCCGCCGAGTGGCCGGCCAGGTTGCCATTCACGACAACATCGGAAAGCTTGTACTGCTCGCCTTCGGTGATGTTGATGGTGATGTAGATGCCTTTTTTATCCGGCGTCAGGCTCACCTGGGTAGAATCGATGTTGAAGCGGGCATAGCCGCGATCCAGATAGAAGCTGCGCAGGGTTTCGAGATCGCCCGCCAGTTTCTGCTTCTGGTATTTGCGGTCGCCGACCAGGTTCCACCACGGCACTTCGTCACGCAGTTGGAAGCGTGAGATCAGTTCGTCGTTGGTGAAAGCATGGTTGCCGACGATGTTGATTTGTTGAATCTTGGCGGAGACCCCTTCCGTGAACACCAGTTTCAGGTCGACACGGTTGCGCGGCAACGGCGTGACTACGGCTTTCACCGAGGCGCTGTATTTACCGACGCTGTAGTAGAAGTCTTCCAGCCCTTTTTCAATGCTGGAGATCGTGGTGCGGTCGAGCGCCTCGCCCACCCGGACGCCGGAGGCTTCCAGGTTCTGCTTGAGCATGTCATCTTTCACCGACTTGTTGCCGGAGAAAGTGATGCTGGCGATGGTAGGACGTTCCTTCACCTGCACGATCAAGGTATTACCATCGCGCAGTACGCGCACGTCCTCGAAGTTGCCGGTGGCAAACAAGGCACGAATGGTATTACTGATGTCATCGTCAGTGACGGTATCGCCGACGCGAACCGGCATGTTGAGTAACGCCGCACCGACGGCAACTCGCTGCAGGCCTTCGAAATGAATGTCTTTCACTACGAACCCGTCTGCACCGTATACGGTGGCGCTGCCAAACAGCAGCGACGCTATGAGCAACTTTTTCATCGCCATCGTTGTTATGCGTTCTTCCTAACCTATCCCCGCCCCTAGAGGCGGGAAAAATCATTGAAAAGTGCAAGACCCATCAACAACACCAGCACGATCGAACCTATGCGGTAGCTGTAGTCCTGTACTCGCTCGGAAACCGGCCCACCCTTCAGCTTTTCTATCGCCAGGAAGAGGAGATGCCCACCATCTAACACCGGTAATGGGAACAGGTTGATGATCCCCAGGTTGACGCTAATCAACGCCAGGAACATCAGATAATACACGAATCCGACTCCGGCTGACGCCCCAGCTCCCTGTGCAATCGAGATCGGGCCACTCAGGTTGTTCAGCTTTACATCACCGGTTATTAATTTGCCCAGCATGTTGACCGTCAGCCGCATCAGCTGCCAGGTCTTGTCGCCGGCCTGATACAGCGCCGGGAACGGTCCATACTGGCGAATCGTCTTATACTCTTCCGGCAGCGGCAGCACCTTTGGAATGATGCCTGCAAACCCCACCGATTTGTCTTTTCCCACCGGCTTTGTATCCGGTATCAGCGTCAAAGACAAGGGGGCGCCGTTTCTTTCAATCTCCAAAGCCAGCGGCTGCCCCGGGCCATCGTGGATACGCTTCACCAGCGTCTGCCAACGACCCAACGGCTGACCATCGACTTTAACGATCCTGTCCCCCGCTTGTAAACCCGCCTTTTGCGCCGCCGAGTTAGGCTGCACTTCCGCCAACACGGATTCGATCTGCGGGCCGCGCGGCATAATGCCCAGCGCGACAACGGGATCCTGCTTGTCCGGTTCAAAGTTCCACTGGCGCAAATCCAGGGTTTTGGTCACCACCTGCGAAGAGCCGAACGGCGCGACGCCGACTTCGGTTTGCGCATCGCCAATCTTCGCCACCAGCGCCAGACGAACTGATTCCCAATCAGGCGTTTCGATGCCGTCAACCGACTTTAGTTCCATGCCAGACGAAATTTCGGCCTTGGCGGCGATGGATTGCGGCGCGATTTCGCCGATCACCGGGCGGAAACTCGGCACGCCGATGATGAACACCAGCCAATAGGCAAGGATAGCAAACAGGAAGTTGGCGATGGGGCCGGCGCTGATGATGGCCGCGCGCTGCCAGACGGTTTTGTTGTTAAAGGCCTGATGGCGCATTTCCGGCGCCACCGACTCCACGCGCTCGTCAAGCATCTTCACATAACCGCCAAGCGGGATCAGAGCGATGACGTACTCGGTGCCCTGGCGATCGGTACGGCGCCACAGCGCCCGGCCGAAGCCGATGGAAAAGCGTTCAACGCGCACGCCGCAACGACGGGCAACCCAAAAGTGTCCGAACTCATGCACGGTAATCAAGATACCGAGCGCAATCAGAAACGCCACCAGGTTCCAAAGCACGCTGACCATCATCCCTCACTTTCCGTCATCGACGGATTAAAACACCAACAGCATCAGGCAGGCAAACACCGGCACCGCCGCGGTCAGGCTGTCGATACGATCCAGTATGCCGCCGTGACCGGGAATCAAATGCCCGCTGTCCTTGATGCCCGCTTCGCGTTTGAACATGCTTTCGGTCAAATCGCCCAGCACCGAAGCCAGCGCGGCGATCACCGAACAGGCCAGCAGCGTGGTCGGCACCACGTTCAGCGGCGCATAGCGGCCGAACAGCCACGAGATCACCGCCGACGTCAGCAGCCCGCCGATCAAACCTTCCCAGGTTTTGCCCGGTGAGACCTTCGGCGCCAGCTTATGCTTGCCGAACAGCTTGCCGAACATGTAGGCGCCGGAATCCGCGCCCCACACCAGCAGCATCACGTACAGCAGCCACCAGGCGCCGGTAAACGGGTTTTGCTCGTAGCCGAACTGGCGCAGCGCCAGCATGCCCCAGAAAAACGGCACGATGGTCAGCAGCCCAAACAGCAGGCGCAGCGGGCGCGAATTGCGCCAGATAGCGGCCGAGCCGGGATAGAACAGCACCAACAGCAACGCCGCCAGCCACCAGGCCAACGACAGCCACAGCGAGCCGCTTATCTGCGGCACGGATTGATGGTAAGCGGGGACGCTGAGCATCATCAGCGCAAGCAGAAAACCGCACAGTATCGCCAACCAGATGCGCTGCGAACGGGAGGTAAAACCGGCCAATTGGCCCCACTCCCAGGCAGCTAACATGCACACGACGAGCGTTACCAGAGCAAAGGCCAACGGCGGCAACAGGAACAGCGCCGCGATAACGATCGGGATTAAAATCAGAGCAGTTATGAGGCGATACTTCAGCAAAAGTTCTCCCTAGGACGCATCGGCGCCGATAGGTGTTGTTCCCCCGAAGCGGCGCTCACGTTGTGCAAATGCATTCAGCGCACCTTCAAAGACAAGTTCATCGAAATCAGGCCAGAGCACATCAGTAAAGTAAAGTTCAGCATAGGCGATTTGCCACAGCAGGAAATTACTGATGCGATGCTCGCCACCGGTGCGGATAACCAGATCCACCGGCGCCAGGTCGCTCATGCAAACCCGCTCGCTCAATAATTCCTCGCTGATCTGATCCGGGTGCAACTCCCCTACCCGTACCTGTTCGGCCAGTTCCCTTACTCCCTGAATGATATCCCAACGGCCACCGTAGTTGGCAGCGATATTGAGCGTCAGGCCATCGTTATTTTCCGTCAGTGCCTCAGAGCGGCGGATCCGCTCCTGCAAACGCGCGCTGAATCGGCTGATATCGCCGATCACCCGCAGCCTGACGTTATGTTTATGCAGGCTTTTTACTTCACTATCCAGAGCGCGGACAAAAAGCTCCATCAGGGCGGAGACTTCCTGCACCGGACGGTTCCAGTTTTCGCTGCTGAAGGCATAAAGCGTGAGTGCATCTAAATGGTGGCTGGCGGCAAAACTGACCGCGCGGCGAACCGATTTCACCCCTGCTTTATGACCGAAGACACGTAACTTGCCCTGACGTTTGGCCCAGCGTCCGTTACCGTCCATGATAATGGCGACATGGCGCGGCCCCTGGGAAGATGGATTAGCCTCTTGTTGGTTTGCGGACGACATAACTCGTACTTATTTCCTCAGTAGAAATATAACTGCCTTTCCGGAACATCAGGCCCTTACGCGCAAAAAAAGCCGTGTGCCCGACACGGCTTTCAGCCTGCCCTCGCGATACCCGGCACAGCCGGGCCGCCATTGGCGCACAGAGCGCCAATCGGGCCATAATTCAACGGTATAACCGCTGACAGGTGGCGCAGACTATACCACCTCAGCGGGGCATGAACAAACGGCCCCGCTGCGGCACGCGCGAATTACGAGCAAAATCGGATAATCGCCGTGATCAGCCGCACAACGCGCGAACGCGCTCCTCGGCAGCGGCGCGCGCCTGACGGTCAATGTCTAAGACCGCGTCGATGCAGGTCGGTTCCTGCAGCGCGAGACGTTCCACCACCTGGCGGTTGACCGCGGCAATGTCGGTAAAGCGGATCTGCTGCTGCAAAAATGCCGCCACGGCGATTTCGTTGGCCGCGTTCAGCGCGGTGGTCGCCGCCTGACCGGCCTCGAACGCCTCGATCGCCAAGTACAGGCAAGGATAACGTTCGCGTTCCGGTTCGGCGAAGGTCAGCGAACCGATGCGGCAGAAGTCCAGCGCTTCCACGCCGGAGTTCACGCGCTGCGGATACGCCATCGCGTGGGCGATCGGCGTGCGCATATCCGGCGTCCCCAACTGCGCCAGCACGCTGCCGTCGGCATAGCGCACCATCGAGTGAATCACCGACTGCGGGTGCAGGATCACTTCCATTTGCTCGGCCGAGGCGTTAAACAGCCAGCGGGCCTCAATGTATTCCAGACCTTTGTTCATCATGGTGGCGGAATCCACCGAGATCTTGCGGCCCATCGACCAGTTCGGGTGGGCGCAGGCTTGATCCGGCGTCATCGCGGCGAACTGTTCCAACGGCGTGGTGCGGAACGGGCCGCCGGAACCGGTAAGCACGATGCGCGAAACACCATGACTGTCCAGTGAAGAGTATCCCAACTGACGCTGAATGTTCTCAGGCAAACTCTGAAAAATCGCGTTGTGCTCGCTGTCGAGCGGCAGCAGTTGCGCCTGGCTTTGCCGCACCGCGTCCATAAACAGACGGCCGCAGGTGACCAGCGATTCTTTGTTGGCCAGCAGTACCTGTTTGCCGGCGCGGATCGCCGCCAGCGTCGGCAACAGCCCCGCAGCGCCGACGATGGCCGCCGTCACTTGATCGACGTCATCCAACGCTGCCAGCTCGCAGGCCGCTTGTTCTCCGGCCAAGACTTCGGTAGCGACACCGTTTTCCGCCAGGACAGCGCGCAGCTCGCGCGCGGCGTTTTCATCCGCCATCGCGGCGAAGGCGGGCCGGAATTCCATGCATTGCTGCGCCATGACCGCGACGTTACGGCCGGCCACCAGCGCTTTGATCGCAAAACGGTCGGGATTCGCCCTGACCACGGCCAGGGTACTGGTCCCTACCGAGCCGGTCGAGCCAAGAATGGTCAGTTGCTTCATGAGTTCACTCTGAATAACTGTCTGATGAGATCGGAGGTGTTCCAGTGTGGAACCTTGGACACCGCTTGTCCATGATCTTTCAGTACGATGAAACGGGATCTGCGCCACAAAAAACAAAGCGCCGCCCAGGCGACGCTTTCTTTCTGCGCGATGCTGATTAGAAATCCATCAGCTCTTTTTCTTTCTCCGCCAGCGCGGCGTCGACCAGCTTGATGTAAGCGTCGGTCATTTTCTGAATCTCGTCTTGTGAGCGACGTTCTTCGTCTTCGCTGATCTCTTTGTCTTTCAGCAGCGCCTTGACCTTGTCGTTGGCGTCACGACGCACGTTACGCACCGCTACGCGGCCCTGCTCGGCTTCGCCGCGCACGATCTTGATCAGATCCTTACGACGCTCTTCGGTCAGCGGAGGCAGCGGAACGCGAATGTCAGAACCGGCGGAAGACGGGTTGAGGCCCAGATCGGAGCTCATGATCGCTTTCTCAACGGCCTGGCTCAGGCTGCGGTCGAACACGTTGATTTTCAGCGTGCGGGAGTCTTCTACGGTTACGTTGGCCAGCTGACGCAGCGGCGTAGCGGCGCCGTAGTATTCCACCATGATGCCGTCCAGAATGCTTGGAGAAGCGCGGCCGGTGCGGATCTTGCTGATTTGGTTTTTGAATGCTTCTACGCTTTTTTCCATGCGTGAATCAGCATCTTTTCTGATTTCATTAGTCACGTTGCAAACCCTTGGAAGCTGGTTACTTGGCAGGCGATACTCAAGTATAGCCCGTAATCGTACTCGAAGAGCGCGCGGCGCCTGGCGTCACGCGCTCCGAAAAAGGGGTGCGAACAGCCTTACTTGCTGATCAGCGTACCTTCGTTCTCACCCATCACCACGCGGCGCAGTGCGCCAGGCTTGTTCATGTTGAACACGCGGATCGGCAGACCGTGATCGCGGGCCAGCGTAAACGCCGCCAGATCCATCACTTTCAGCTCGCGCTCCAGCACGTCCTGATAGGTTAATTGTTCATACAGCGTCGCATCCGGGTTTTTCACCGGATCGGCGGAGTATACGCCATCCACTTTGGTGGCTTTCAGCACCACGTCCGCTTCGATCTCGATACCGCGCAGGCAAGCGGCGGAATCGGTGGTGAAGAACGGGTTGCCGGTACCGGCGGAGAAGATCACCACGCGGTTGTTGCGCAGCAGGCTGATCGCCTCTGCCCAGCTGTAATTATCACACACGCCGTTCAGCGGGATCGCCGACATCAGGCGGGCGTTCACATAGGCACGGTGCAGTGCATCACGCATAGCCAGGCCGTTCATCACGGTAGCCAGCATTCCCATGTGGTCGCCCACTACGCGGTTCATGCCGGCTTGCGCCAGGCCCGCGCCGCGGAACAAGTTCCCGCCGCCAATAACTACACCGACCTGAATTCCCAGTTCGACCAGCTCTTTCACTTCCTGAGCCATGCGATCCAAAACGCTGGCGTCGATACCAAAACCTTCTGCACCTTGCAGGGCTTCGCCACTCAGTTTAAGCAGAATACGCTGATATACGGGTTTTGCATTGGTTGCCATGGTGTTCTGTCCTAAGAAGCAGTATTAGTATTGGGGATTTCAGCCGATGAAACGCGCCTGAGGTGAGTATCACGCTGCAGGGCCTGCCACCGGTGTAATTCTGGCTGGATAGTATGGAACCGCCAGACGGCGGTTCCATCGACAGTCATTAAGACTGTTTGCTCATCGCGGCAACTTCAGCAGCGAAGTCGGTTTCGACTTTCTCGATGCCTTCGCCCACTTCGAAGCGAATGAAGTTGGTCACGTCAGCGTTGTGCTCTTTCAGCACCTGAGCAACAGATTTGCTCGGATCCATAACGAAAGGCTGACCGGTCAGAGAAACTTCGCCGGTGAATTTCTTCATGCGGCCTTCAACCATTTTCTCTGCGATTTCTTTCGGCTTGCCTGACTGCATGGCGATGTCCAGCTGAACCTGGTACTCTTTTTCTACCACTTCAGCAGACACGTCTTCTGGCTTCACGAACTCTGGCTTGCTCGCCGCAATGTGCATTGCGATTTGCTTGACCAGCTCGTCGTCAGCGCCTTTAGCCGCAACCAGAACGCCGATACGCGCGCCGTGCAGGTAGCTGCCCAGCACGTCGCCTTCCAGGGAAGCAACGCGGCGAATGTTGATGTTTTCACCGATTTTTGCCACCAGCGCTACGCGCTCTTCTTCGAACTGTGCTTTCAGCACGTCAACGTCAGTGATTTTGCCGGCCATAGCGGCATCCAGCACTTTGTCGGCGAACGCCTGGAAACCGGCGTCTTTCGCGACGAAGTCAGTCTGGCAGTTAACTTCCAGAATGATGCCGTAGTTGCCTTCGATCTTGGTTTTGATCACGCCGTCAGCAGCTACGTTGCCTGCTTTTTTAGCGGCTTTGATCGCACCGGACTTACGCATGTTTTCGATTGCCAGTTCGATGTCGCCGTTGGATTCAACCAGCGCCTTCTTGCAATCCATCATGCCAGCGCCGGTACGCTCGCGCAGTTCTTTTACCAGGGCAGCGGTAATATCAGCCATTTATTTTTCCTCGGTTATCTCGCGTGGAGACAGTTCTCATTCAGATAAGCAAAGGGGGCCTTTACAGGCCCCCCTAACCAACATATGTCAATACCTGGTTAATAAGGGCTCAGTGACGAGCTTGCCTTATTATTCAGCTTCTACGAAGCCTTCTTCCGCCTGAACGGCCAGATCTTGAGAACGACCTTCACGCACAGCGGCAGCAACAGCAGTCAGGTACAGGTTTACTGCACGGATTGCGTCGTCGTTACCAGGGATGATGAAGTCAACGCCGTCTGGGTTGGAGTTGGTATCAACGATAGAGAATACCGGGATACCCAGGTTGTTGGCTTCTTTGATCGCGATGTGCTCGTGATCGGCATCGATAACGAACAGTGCGTCTGGCAGACCGCCCATATCCTTGATACCGCCCAGGGAGTTTTCCAGCTTGGCCAGTTCACGAGTGCGCATCAGCGCTTCTTTCTTGGTCAGCTTGTCCAGGGTGCCGTCTTGAGACTGGATTTCCAGATCTTTCAAACGCTTGATGGACTGACGAACGGTTTTCCAGTTAGTCAGCATGCCACCCAACCAGCGGTGGTTCACGAAGAACTGATCACAGCTGTTCGCAGCGTCTTTTACCGCTTCGCTTGCTGCGCGTTTGGTACCAACGAACAGGATCTTGCCTTTACGGGAAGAGATCTTGCTCAGTTCAGCCAGAGCGGCGTTGAACATTGGTACGGTCTGCTCCAGGTTGATGATGTGAACCTTGTTACGAGCGCCGAAGATGAAAGGCTTCATTTTCGGGTTCCAGTAACGGGTCTGGTGACCAAAGTGAACACCAGCCTTGAGCATGTCGCGCATGGAAACAGTTGCCATGATTAAACCTCTATAGATTAATTGGGGTTATGCCTCCACGTATCCCATAACGCCGACCCTGGCGGCGACAAGTCACCTCAGGGCACCCCGGCGGATGTGCCGATACGTGTGTGTTATTTACACAAAATGAGTGCAGTTAAAGTATTTTCGGCCAATTCCTGCCAGGTCACAAGAACCAAGTCGCGGATCGCCGGCGCGCTTTATACCATAAACCCGCTGCCGACACCAACTTTTGTTGCTTTTCGCCGGGCGTCGGGAAATGAAATTTGGCAGCCTCCGGCCGGGCTGATACCATAAGTCACTGCTTCTTATTGTCGACGATAACGACACCTGCGGACAAATTTCATGGCAATCTCAATTAAAACACCTGATGACATCCAAAAAATGCGCGTGGCCGGCCGCCTGGCCGCCGAAGTGCTGGAGATCATCGAGCCGCACGTCAAACCTGGCGTGACCACCGGCGAGCTGGACCGTATCTGTCACGAGTACATCACCAACGAGCAGCAGGCCATTTCCGCCTGCCTCGGCTATCACGGCTTCCCGAAATCCGTGTGTATATCGGTGAACGAAGTGGTGTGCCACGGCATCCCGAGCGACGACAAAACGCTGAAAGACGGCGACATCGTCAACATCGACGTGACCGTGATTAAAGACGGTTTCCATGGCGACACCTCTAAGATGTTCATCGTCGGCAAACCGACCATTCTGGGCGAGCGCCTGTGCCGCGTCACTCAGGAAAGCCTGTATCTGGCGCTGAAGATGGTCAAACCGGGCATCCGTCTGCGCACCCTGGGCAAGGCTATTCAGCAATTCGTCGAAGCCGAGAAGTTCTCCGTGGTGCGCGAGTACTGCGGCCACGGCATCGGCGAAGTGTTCCACGAAGAGCCGCAGGTGCTGCACTATGACGCGGACGACGGTGGTGTAGTGCTGCAGGCAGGCATGGCGTTCACCATCGAACCGATGGTCAACGCCGGCGACTACCGCATCCGCACCATGAAAGACGGCTGGACGGTAAAAACCAAAGATCGCAGCTTGTCGGCGCAGTATGAGCATACTATTGTGGTCACTGATAACGGCTGCGAAATAATGACGTTGCGCAAGGATGACACCATCCCCAACATCATTACGCACGAGATGTAAGCACCGCGACGAACGCCGCGTGCAGAATATCACCAGGCCGGCTTATGCCGGCCTTTTTTATGGGCTGCGCACTATGTCTGACAATCTTCTTCAACAGGCGGCCCCGGCCGTGCCGATGCCACCCGTCTCTCCCAGCGCCTACGGCGACGACGACCTCACCTGCCTGGTGCTGAAACAGCGGCTGGAGCAGTTTCAGCTGTGGCTGGCGGCGGCGTTCGACGCCGGCTCCAGCGCCGAAAGCCTAGTGGCGGCGCGCAGCGACTTCATCGATCGCCTGCTGCGCCGGCTGTGGACCTTCTACGGCTTCGAAGATATCCCGGAAACCGCGCTGGTGGCGGTCGGCGGCTACGGCCGCGGCGAACTGCATCCGCTGTCGGACATCGACGTGCTGGTGCTCAGCCAGCGCCGGCTGACGGAACAGCAGTCGCAGCGAGTCGGCGAATTCATCACCCTGCTGTGGGATCTCAAGCTGGAGGTGGGCCACAGCGTGCGCACCCTGGAAGAGTGCCTGCTGGAAGGCCTGGCGGATCTGACCGTGGCCACCAACCTGATCGAATCGCGCATGATCTGCGGCGACGTCGCGCTGTTCCTGCAGATGCAAAAACACATCTTCAGCGACGGCTTTTGGCCTTCGCCGCAGTTTTTCCACGCCAAGATCAACGAGCAGCAGGAACGCCACCAGCGCTACCATGGCACCAGCTATAACCTGGAACCGGATATCAAAAGCAGCCCCGGCGGCCTGCGCGACATCCACACGCTGCTGTGGGTGGCGCGCCGCCACTTCGGCGCCACCTCGCTGGACGAAATGGTCGGCTTCGGTTTCCTCACCCAGGCCGAGCGCAACGAACTGAACGAATGTCAGAGCTTCCTGTGGCGCATCCGCTTTGCGCTGCATCTGGTGCTGCCGCGTTACGACAACCGTCTGCTGTTCGATCGTCAGCTCAACGTGGCGCAGCTGCTGCGCTATGAAGGTGAAGGCAACGAGCCGGTCGAGCGCATGATGAAAGACTTCTACCGCATGACGCGGCGCGTCAGCGAGCTGAACCACATGCTGCTGCAGCTGTTCGACGAGGCCATCCTGGCGCTGGACGCCACCGAGAAACCGCGTCCGCTGAACGACGATTTCCAGCTGCGCGGCGATCTGATCGATCTGCGTGACGAAACGCTGTTCATCCGCGAGCCGCAAGCCATCATGCGCATGTTCTACCTGATGGTGCGCAACCGCGAGATCAAAGGCATTTACTCCACCACCGTGCGCCAGCTGCGCCACGCGCGCCGTCACCTGAAACAGCCGCTGTGCACCATCCCGGAAGCGCGCGATCTGTTTATGGCCATCCTGCGCCACCCCGGCGCGGTGTCGCGCGCGCTGGTGCCGATGCACCGTCACAGCGTGCTGTGGGCTTATATGCCGCAGTGGGGCAAGATCGTCGGGCAGATGCAGTTCGATCTGTTCCACGCCTATACCGTCGACGAGCACACTATCCGGGTGCTGCAGAAGCTGGAGAGCTTCGCCGATGCGCAAACCCGGCCGCGCCATCCGCTGTGCGTGGAGCTGTATCCGCGCCTGCCGCACCCGGAACTGCTGCTGCTGGCGGCCTTGTTCCACGATATCGCCAAAGGGCGCGGCGGCGATCACTCGATCCTCGGCGCGGAGGACGTGGTCGAGTTCGCCGAGCTGCACGGTCTCAACTCGCGAGAAACCCAACTGGTGGCCTGGCTGGTGCGCTGCCACCTGCTGATGTCGGTCACCGCGCAGCGCCGCGATATCCAGGATCCGACGGTGATCCAGCAGTTCAGCAGCGAAGTGCAGAGCGAAACTCGCCTGCGCTACCTGGTATGCCTGACGGTGGCGGATATCTGCGCCACCAACGAAACCCTGTGGAACAGCTGGAAGCAGAGCCTGTTGCGCGAGCTGTATTTCGCCACCGAGAAACAGCTGCGCCGCGGCATGCAAAACAGCCCGGATCTGCGCGAACGCGTGCGCCACCATCGGCTGCAGGCGCTGGCGCTGCTGCGCATGGACAACATCGACGAAGAGGCGCTGCACCGCATCTGGAGCCGCTGCCGCGCCGACTATTTCCTGCGCCACTCGCCGAATCAGCTGGCCTGGCACGCTCGCCATCTGCTTGCCCACGATTCCACCCAGCCGCTGGTGCTGGTCAGCCGCCAGGCGACGCGCGGCGGCACCGAGATCTTCATCTGGAGCCCGGATCGTCCTTATCTGTTCGCCGCCGTCGCCGGGGAGATGGATCGCCGCAACCTGAGCGTGCACGACGCACAGATCTTCACTAACCGCGACGGTATGGCGATGGACACCTTTATCGTGCTGGAACCGGACGGCAGCCCGCTGGCGCAGGATCGCCACGCGGCTATCCGCCACGCGCTGCTGCAGGCCATCACCCAACGAGAGTACCAGCCGCCGCGCGTGCGCCGCCCCTCTTCCAAGCTGCGCCACTTCAGCGTGCCGACCGAGGTCACTTTCCTGCCGACCCACACCGATCGCCGCAGCTACCTGGAACTGACCGCGCTCGACCAGCCCGGCCTGCTGGCGCGGGTGGGCGAAGTGTTCGCCGACCTGGGGCTGTCGCTGCACGGCGCGCGCATTTCCACCATCGGCGAGCGGGTGGAGGATTTGTTTATCCTGGCAGACGGCGAGCGGCGCGCGCTCGACCAAGAAACGCGCAGAAAGTTGGAGCAACGGTTGACAGAGGCCCTCACCCCGAACGATAAAATGTGATACAAGTAACTTTTTACCGACAACATCAGGAAAGAGAACAGCATGCAGCAATTACAGAACGTTATTGAAAGCGCCTTCGAACGCCGTGCGGACATCACCCCGGTGAACGTAGACACCGTAACGCGCGAAGCGGTAAACCAGGTGATCGGCCTGTTGGACAGCGGCGCCCTGCGCGTTGCCGAGAAGATCGACGGTCAATGGGTCACCCATCAGTGGCTGAAGAAAGCCGTGCTGCTCTCTTTCCGCATCAACGACAACAAGGTAATGGACGGCGCGGAAACCCGCTACTACGACAAGGTGCCGATGAAATTCGCCGACTACGACGAAGCGCGCTTCCAGAAGGAAGGTTTCCGCGTCGTGCCGCCGGCTACCGTGCGCCAGGGCGCGTTCATCGCTCGCAACACCGTGCTGATGCCGTCTTACGTTAACATCGGCGCCTACGTCGACGAAGGCACCATGGTCGACACCTGGGCCACCGTCGGTTCTTGCGCGCAGATCGGCAAGAACGTTCACCTGTCCGGCGGCGTCGGCATCGGTGGCGTGCTGGAGCCGCTGCAGGCCAACCCGACCATCATCGAAGACAACTGCTTCATCGGCGCGCGCTCCGAAGTGGTGGAAGGCGTGATCGTGGAAGAAGGCTCGGTGATTTCGATGGGCGTCTACCTCGGCCAGAGCACCCGCATCTATGACCGCGAGACCGGCGAAATCCATTACGGCCGCGTGCCGGCGGGTTCGGTGGTGGTTTCCGGTAACCTGCCGTCGAAAGACGGTTCTTACAGCCTGTACTGCGCGGTGATCGTCAAGAAAGTCGACGCCAAAACGCGCGGTAAAGTCGGCATTAATGAGTTATTGCGTACTATCGACTAAATTGAAATAGCGGGTGATTCACCCGCTATTTTTTTGTCTGCGTTTCGCTGGCAGTCACAGTCGCAGATCTCGCTTTCCGCCATAATCGCAGTCGTGGAATATAACGATCACATCTAAAGAGGGCGCAGTATGTACGATAACTTGAAGAGTTTGGGCATCAATCAACCGGAAGACGTCGATCGCTATAGCCTGCGTCAAGAGGCCAACAACGACATCCTCAAGATCTATTTCCGCAAGGACAAGGGCGAGTTCTTCGCCAAGAGCGTGAAGTTCAAGTATCCGCGCCAGCGTAAAACCGTGGTGGCGGACAACGCCGGCCAGGGCTACAAGGAAATTCACGAGATCAACCCGAACCTGCGTTACGTGATCGACGAACTGGATCAGCTGTGCCAGCGCGATCAGGTGGAAGTGGATCTGAAGCGTAAAATCCTCGACGACCTGCGCCATCTCGAGGGCGTGGTGTCGCACAAGATTGCCGAGATCGAAGCCGATCTGGAAAAACTCACCCGCGGCAAGTAATGCGGATCGGTTGACCCGCATCATCGTTAAGGCGCCCTTTTACGGCGCCTTTTTACGTTATGACTGCAGCAGCGTGCCCCACTGCTCGACCCACGGGCAGGCGGCCACTTCCGGCTCCGGCTGTTCCATCGCATCGATTTCCAGCACTTCGCCAACGCGGGTGGCGCCCTGCTCCTGCAGCAGCGCGTCAAACGCACGCCCCGCGCCACAGAAGTGGTCATAGCTGCTGTCGCCGAGGGCAATCAGCCCGTAGCGCAGCTCCGGCTGATAGCCAACCTGATCGCGAATGGCGTGGAACAGCGGCGCGATGCTGTCCGGCAAATCGCCCTGCCCGGTAGTGGAGGTGATCACCAGCGCGTAATGCTGACGATAAAACTGCCAGGCCTCCAGCGTGCCCTCTTCGAACAGTTTGACCTCATGGCCCTGCTCGCTGAGGATGTTTTGCGCCTCTTCCGCCACCAACAGCGAATTGCCGTAGACCGTTCCCACGAAGATACCAACCTGAGCCATGGCTCCAACTCCCTTCATTACCTTTAAAAATTGTCAGCTATCCTGACCGTTAGCCGCGCTAAACTCAACCCCGGCAAGTTCAGGGAATACCCCCGCCCAGCCGAACTGCGCCATCACCCCTTGCCAGTCTTCGTCCCAGCGCGCCGTCACCTGCAGCGGCTCGCCGGTCACCGGGTGCGTCAGCTGCAGATGGCTGGCGTGCAGCATCAGGCGCGGGCAACCGAAATGCTGCGCCATCCCACGGTTCTGCCGCAGATCGCCGTGCTTGCTGTCACCGATGATCGGATGGCGAAGATGCGCCATGTGGCGCCGCAATTGGTGCTTGCGGCCGGTTTCCGGCTGCAGTTCCACCAGACTGTAACGCGCGCTGTCGTAGCGGCCGACGGCCACCGGCATCTCTACCTGCGCCAACGGCCGGTAGTGCGTGACGGCCGGCTGCGGCCCCTTGTCGGCATCGGCATGTTTATCGGCGATTTTGTCCAGCTCCGCCGTCAGCGGGTAGTCGAGGGTCGCCCCCTCCTGCACGTAACCGCGCACCACCGCATGGTAGGTTTTCTGCACCTGATGCTGCTCGAACTGCTGCGACAGCAGGCGCGCCACCTCGCTGGAAAGCGCCATCAGCAGCACACCGGAGGTCGGGCGATCGAGACGGTGCACGGTAAAGACGTGCTGCCCGAGCTGATCGCGCACCGTTTGCATCATAAAACGTGTTTCATGACGATCCAGCCAACTGCGGTGTACCAACCAGCCCGACGGTTTGTTCACCGCCACCAGGTGTTCATCCTGATACAAAATCTCAATCACATCGCTTTCCCAGGTCAATAGCCGTTTCGGGCGCGAGTATAACAGGCGTGCGGCTCAGCGCTAGTTTACCCATTCGATGGTCACCAGGCGCGTATCGGCGCGGCCGCGATCGTCCACCGCCCGAATGCGATAACGCCCGTTGTTGATCGGCCGCCAGTCGATCGGCTTTTTGCTGGCGCTGCTACCGAGATAGATATCGTCGACAAACCAGTACACCGTCTTGCTGTCGGCATCCGTCACCGCATTGAAGGCGATTTTGTCCCGCCCCTGCTGCGACTGGCGCAGGGTATAGGTGGTATTTTTCAGCGGCGAAGTGATGCGCGGTGCGTTGCCGCCGACGGCGATGCCGTTATCCTTGCAGCGGTTAACCGGCGGCGTCCGTTTCGGCAGCCCGGCCTGGGCGAACACGTTGGCCAAATCGGAAGGCCAGAATTCAAAGATTTCGGTACGGGTCTGCGCCGCGTCATACGGCGGGCAAACGACCTCGCCGCTGTGAATATCCAGCACCACAGGCCGATAGACGCTGTCCACCTTGATCGGCGACTTGCCGGGAATGAACCAGGTCTTGCCCTTTTGCTGGCACCACGGCGTCGGCAGATCGCCGCTGGCGAGACAAATCTCCACCCGCCGCAGCCGTTGGGGGAACGGATGTTTCGGTTCCCGCAGGCCAGGGTAGCTGGCGTTGACGCTGTCGATGATATTGAAAAACAGCGGCGCGGCCGCCTCGGCGCCGACCAACGCATTGTTGCCGCGCCCGTCGAAGTTGCCTTCCCACACCACCAGCACGTAAGGGCCGAAGATTCCGACGCTCCAGGCGTCGCGAAAGCCCCATGAAGTCCCGGTCTTCCAATACGCCGGCAGCGACGAAGAACGCTGTGCCAGCGTATCGCCCGGCCGCCGGTGCTGGCGCAGCATATCCAGCGTGATGAAACTGGCCTCCTCACTCAGCAGCCGCACCGGCGTCGATTCGGCCTCGTTCAATCGCATGCGAAGCGGCCGCAGCTCGCCGCGGTTCGCCAGCAGCGCATACAGCTTCGCCAATTCCTGCGCCGTCACCTCACCGCCGCCCAATACCAGCGACAGCCCGTAGTGGCTCTCATTGGCCATATTGGCGACGCCGGTCAGGCGTAAGAACTGATAAAAAGTCGGCTGGCGCAGCTGCGAGGCGACATATACCGCCGGGATGTTACGGCTGAAGTTCAGCGCGTCGGTGGCGGTCACCGGGCCGAGAAAGCGCCGGTCGAAGTTTTCCGGCGCATAGGCGCCGAACGACGAAGGCACGTCTTTCAGGATAGTCATCGGATGCAACACGCCTTGCTCCATGCCCAGCGCGTAGATGAACGGCTTCAGCGTCGAGCCCGGCGAACGTTTGGCGTTGGTGCCGTTCACCTGCCCCTGGATCGGCCGATTGTAATAGTCCGCCGATCCTACCAGCGCGCGCACCCCCATATCGCGGCTGTCCACCAGCAGCACCGCGGCGTTTTGAATGCCGCGGCTGCGGTTGCGGGCGATAAAGGCGTTAACCTGCCGCTCGACCAGCCGCTGCAACCCGGCGTCCAGCGTCGTGTCTACGCGGGTATCGCGCTGCACCAGTTGCTGCGTCTGCAGGCGTAGCTGTTCGATAAAGTGCGGCGCAATATAGGGTACTTGCTCAGGCTGCCGCAGCGCCAGCGGCAGGCGGAACAGCGTTTGCTGGCTGGCGTCGGTCGGGTAAACCTGCTGCCAGCGCTGGAACAGACGGTTGCGCGCCTGCGTCAATGCGGCACCGAGCACGCCGGTTTTTGGCTCCAGACGGTAGCTGGGCGACTGCGGCAGCACCGCCAGCGTCAGCGCCTCCGGCAGGGTCAACGCCTTCGGCGACTTGGCGAAGTAGATCAGGCTGGCGGCGCCGATGCTTTCAATGTTGCGACCGTAGGGCGCGTAATTCAAATAGGCTTCCAGGATATCGCGCTTGGAGTAGCTCAGTTCCAGCTGCACCGCGCGCAGCACCTGCAGCAGCTTGCCGCCCGGCGTGCGGGTATTGAGATGCCAGCGCATCCGCGCCAGCTGCATGCTGATGGTCGATCCGCCCTGCATTTTGCCGCCGGCGACATAGCTGCGCCAGAAGCCGCGCATCAGGCTGACGGGGTTAAAGCCGGGGTTGTAGTAGAACCAGCGATCCTCGTGCAGCAGCAGCCCGCGCACCGCCAGCGGGGACACCTGCTCCAGCGGGGTCCACAGCCGGTAGCGATCGTCGTTGGCCAGCGTGATGCGCAGCAGCGCGCCGTGCCTGTCATAATAAACGGAAGACTGCGGCAGCCCCTGCCACAGGGGCGGATGCGGCCACAGCCGAATCGCGGCCAGCAGCAGCGCCAGTAAAAACACCGCCATCAAGCCGTTTTGCAGCACGCGCCCGGTCAGGATCTTCATACGTTCTCAACATATCGGCGCCAGACGCTGGCCTGGCGCCGGATACGGCCTAGTCGTTGCCCGCCGGCACCACCACCAGCTTGCCGCCGCCGGCCGACATGGCCTGCACTTCACGGTCGTACATGGCTTCGCCGTAGGCCGGTGGAACAATAAAGCTGCCGGTATTGGTGGCCTTGATCTGATAGACGAACTCCTGCACCTCGGTGCCGGCGTTGCCGTAGATAATCACCCGATCTTCGCGGATATCGCTGTAATCCGGCGCCCAGGTAGAGCCGGTGGCGGCCAGCGGCGACTGCCAGCCGCCGCGATCGTCGCTCTCCTCGCCGGTATCGGCCGGTTCCGGCGGCGTCTGCTGCACCACTTCGAACCCGCCCGGCAGCAGATCGACGATCGCCAGGTTGCTCTGCCCCTCTTTCGAGTTGGCGCGCACCTTCAGATGGACGTTGATCTTCTGCCCCAGCGTCACCTGCGTCACCGCTTTGCCTTGCTCGTCGGTGTAATCGCGGACAATCTCAATGCCGCGCGACAGCGCTTTTTGCGGCGCATTCAGATCGTAACCGGCCTGCGTCACCACATACCAGGCCGGCGCATTGCCGCCGTTGGTGAAGCGCACGGCGGTGGCATCGGCGTTAAACTGCCCCTGAACGAACAGCCCCTGCAGCTCACTGATGCGCTGCGGCTCGCTGCCGCTTTTGCCCACCTGCACGATGCCTAACGCGTCCGCATTGGCGGATTGCGCCGCCACCTCAGTCGAATAGCTTTCCAGCGCCAGGATGCTCATTGCAGAGGAGTACGTGGTGTAACGCTCTTCTTTCAGTGCCTTGACCATATTCTCCAGCACCTGCGGCGGAATCGACGCCACCTTCTCAGGGAAGTGACGGGTAATCAAATACAGCCGCGTCGCATCCTGCACCAGCGGATCGAAATAGTTCTGCGTCCACCAGGCGCTGTCATAGGCTTTGCTCAGTTGCTGCCAGCTCGGTTGCAGCAACGCGACGGCTTCGTCGTCCATCTTCAACAGGCGATAGGAAGAGGCCAGATACAGCGCGCTCAGGTCGGTTTTCCACTCCTCGCCATAGCGTTTTTGCAGCGTATCCTGCACCGCCGCCAGCGAGTTGGTGGTCACTTCGCCCTGCAGCGTCAGCAGGTAAACCGCCCAGCTGCGCAGGCGCAGCAGATACAGATCGTCGAACCCGCTGGCCGCCAGCTCGCGCAACGCGCCGTTGGCTTCATCCAGCATGCCTTCCGGCAGGGCGTAGCCCGCCGCTTTGGCTTCGAGCAGATACTGCACCACATAAGGCGTGACGAAAGGATCGGCATCCGGCGATGAACGCCAGGCGCCGATCGCCCCGCTGTCGTTCTGGCGGGCGCGCAGCACGCCAAGCAGATTGCGCAGCTGCTTGCTGACTTCCGCCTGGCTCAGGCTGCTTTTCATCTCTGGGTGGCGGCTTTGCAGCATCAGCGGAATGGAACGGCTGACAATCTGCTCGGAACAGTAATACGGATAATCCGCCAGGTATTGCGCCAGCCCATTGGTCAGCACCAGCGGTGAATTCGACACCGCAGCCCGGCGCTGCGCGAAAGCATCGAACATCTGGCGCAGGCCATCGACGTTCTGGCTGCTGCCACTCATGCGCCCCATCACCGACTGGGTGCGGTACGGCGCCGCCGGCCGCACCGAGGTGCTGACGGTGCGGCGGCTGGCCTGGTCGCCGTAACGGGCGTCGAACACCAGCGGCGCATCGCCCAAAACGGCTTTGGCGCGCAGGCGGAAAGCGATCACGCCCTCGCGTTTTTCCGCCAGCGTCAGGCTTTGCGTCGCGTTGCCCACCACCTCCAACTGCGGCGGCGGCGTCAGCAGGACGTTGATGGCTGCCGACTGGCCGTTCAGCCCTTCGAGGTTGTTGCTGATGCCCACGCTGACGTCGAACTCATCGCCCGGCGCCACCATCGCCGGCACGTTCGGCGTCATGATGAAGCTGTCACGCACCGTGGCGGCGGTTTGCGCCTTGCCGATTTTCTCCGGCGTCACCGAAATCGCCATGACGCGGATCTTGCCGTTGAAGTAGTCCGGCACCGGGTAGACGAACTGCTTCTCGCCGCTGACTTCGGTAATGCCGGACCAGTAGGCCACCGGCTTGTCACGCTTGCGTTTGAACGGGTTGAGGTTGAGATCCAACCCTTCGCCCGCATCGCCGCCCGGCGCCGCGGTCAGCGCCATCAGCTTGCTGAACTCCGGCAGGATCAGATCCAGGATCTGCGAGCTGCTCACGTTCAGTTCGCGCTTGCTGAAGAAGAACTCCAGCGGATCCTTCAGGCGGTAACGCGCCACCTGCAGAATGCCCTCATCGACGGCGAACAGCGCCACCTGCTGCGGCGCATCGGTCTTGACCGTCATCGTCAGGTTTTCACCCGGCTTGATGACCGCCGGCGCCGTCACCTCGAGGCTGTTTTGGCGCGCCTTGGTGCTGATCTTGAACGGCATCACGCCGTAGCTCAGCGGGCTCATGAAGATCTCGCTGGAGTTGATGTCGCGCACGAACTGCACGTTGATGTAGCCGTTGCCCTCCATGCCGGCCGGCACGCGGATCGTCTGCACCGAGCTCGTGGTATCGCTGTGGAACCACTGCCAGGCGTAAACCTTGTCCTTCTCGATGGTGATCAAACCGCTGCCGGTATAAGGCGCGTTAATCGCCACCTCGATCTCCTCGCCCGGCTGGTATTCCGCCTGGTTCAGTTTCAGCTTCAGTTCGGCGTTGCGATCCAGCGAACGGCTCAGGTTGGCGTTGCCGGCCACGCTGTAGGCGACGCGGTTGAGCGTCTTGCCCTGCGCATCTTCAATCACCAGCACGAAGTCGCCCGGCTTATCAGTCGTCAGCCGCAGATCCGCGCCCTGCTCGCTCAGCGCCAGCGGCTGTTCCGACAGCTGCACTTCCTTCATCTTCGACTGGTATTTGTAAACGCCCGAATCCTGTTTGGTCAGCACCGAAATGTATTTCTGTTCGATCAGCACCTGCTTCAGATTCGGCATGGCGATCTGTTTCAGGGCCGGATCGATGGCGATCACATTCAGATGCCGCTCCGCGTCGCGATTGATGTAGCCCAGATCGCCGTCGGCCTTCACCCCAATCAGATAATCGTAAGGCGAAACCAGCGTACGGGCGGTAGCCGCCACCGAACGCCCGCCGCCGGCGACGAACGCCTCCGACAACAGCTGCAGCTGATAGGTCGCGTCGGCGTAGGATTTCAGATCGAGCGGAATATCGGCCGCGCCATGCTCATCGGTGGTGCGATCTTCCAGCTCGGTTTCGAACCCGTCGCTGTTTTGCCGGTTTTCGTAGAACGCATAATCCGGGAAGCGATCGAAGCTCGGATACATCGGCCGCAGCGTCATCCTGGTGGTCACGCGGCGATCTTGCGCCGGGGTGCCGAACAGGTTCTGCACGTCGATGCTGGCCTTCAGCTCAGACGGTTTTACCCAGCCTTGCTGGCGGTCCGGCGTCAACGCCAGCTTCACTTTCAGCTGATCCGATTCGAACTCCTTCACATTGACCGCGGTATGGCCGAGCAGCGTGGAGGTATCGTTGTTTTTGCCGATCAGATACAGATAGACGTTCCACTCGCCGGTCGGTGAGTTTTCATCGGTGGTATAGCTCAGCTCGTTGAAACCGCTGGCGCCCAGCGTCAGCGGTACGGTGGACATCAGCTTGTCGCGCGGATCGCGAATTTCGGCACGCACCGGCACGCCGGCCAAGCCAACGCCCCAGTCGGCGGCGCGGGTGATCAGGCCAATATTGAAAGTATCCCCCGGCCGATAAACGCCGCGATCGGAGAATAGATAACTGCTGAGGGTGCGCGGATCGGTCGGCGTTTGTTCACCGGCGACGTCGAAGCGCGAGAAGTCCAGCCCGCGATCGTTATAGCTACCGGTCGGCAGGAAGGAGGCATCCCCTTCCTTTTCCACCAGGAACATCACCGGCTGGCGCTCGTTGGTGTATACATCGAGCGCCGGGAAACGCACGTGGCCGTCGGCACCGGTGGTTTGGCTGAGCAGCGTCACGCCGTTTTTGGCCACTACCGACACGGTGGCGCCGCTGACCGGTGCGCCGCTTTGGATCGACTGCACAAAGACATCGCGCGTCTTATCCTGCGAGCTCTTGGCGACGATGCCCAGATCGGTCACCACCACAAAGCGCGAATCGCCGACGTCGGGCTGCTCTTCCCCTTCGCTTTCATCTTGTTCCTGATCCTGCTCGGCGCCCGCCTCTTCCGCCGCCGGTTTTCGGTTCGGCTGCCATTCGGACAGCGTCAGCAGGAATACCCCGCGATGGGAGCTGGCGTTGGTGGAGAGATAACGGGAGAGATCGATGCCCTGATAGTTCACTTCCCCCGGCCGCTCGTTGTTGAGCGCCGTTTGGTATTTGAAATGCTCGGTGAAATATTCGTCGTTGAGACGGTTGAATTCCGTGGACGAGTAGTCCCGACTTTTGAAGGAGACGATGTGCTGCAGCTGGCTCGGGATCACCCGTTTGATGTCCAGCCGCAGGCCCGCCACGTTACGCGCCGCCACGCTGATCTGCTTGTCGCCGTTAACCGACAGCAGCGAGCCCTGCGACATGAACTGCAGCGATTTCGGGAACTCCGGCACTTCGACCACCCGATAAACCTTCTTCGGCATCTTGTAACCGCCGACAGAGACCAGCTGGTTGTCTATCTCGAGCAACACAAAGCGGTGCGCCGGGGCGTCGAAACGGAAGCTGAACTGCGGTTGATAGGCCTCTTCCGCCTCGTTAAGCGTCAACGGCAGTGGCGTCGCCTGCGCCAGCACGTTTTTGCCGACGCTGTCGACCGTCCATTGATAGAAGTCTTCGGCATCGTTGGCAGCCTCGGCATCGCTCGGATCGTGCTGCGGCAGCAGCCAGGCTTTGGTGGCCCGCACCAACTCTTTATCCTTCACCGCATCGCTGAAACCGACCACCAGCGCACGCTGCCCTTGGCCGCCGTCGATGTCCACGACCTGAGCGCTGGCGTCACTCAGCGCCAGGCTGTAGAGGGTGGGTACCTTGACCCAGTTGCTTTTCGCCTCTGCGACCGCGTTGCCGGCCGCCGTCGATTTAACGCCCTTACCGACGGTCAGATGCACCGCGCCGCCCTGATCCAGCGCCTGAAGAGGCTCGGAATGCACCCAGGCGTTCAGTTTTTTCTCGTCATAGACCAGAGAGAAGTTCAGCTTTTTCTCGGAGGACGTGCTGCCTTCCTTCAATCCCAGCGAAATCTGTTTTTCAAAGCTGGCGACGTCGACCGGCGCGTTGAACTGCAGATTGAAAATCGCGCTGCGTTTCTGTGCATTCTGTGGATCGCGATAATACTCGGCCTGCCCCAGACGGTAATCGAACGCGGGCACGGTGAAGGCATAGCGGGTTTTGGCGAGCTTGACCTGCGGCGCCAGCAAGGTGGCGGGCTCCAGGGCCACCTCATATTTCGCCCCCATCGGCAGCGGTTTTTTCGGCGAGAACACCAGCGTTGATTCATTGCTCCACGCCCACTGCCCTTCTGCCGTCGGTTTGAGGGTGATACCGGCGCTCACGGTTTTACCCACCACGGCGATCGGCGCGACCGAGCCGCTGAAGGTCAGGCTCACCGTTTGCGGCGCCTGCCGGGCGGCGGCGTAATCTATCGGCTCGGGGTTGGCCACCTCGGCGCTGATCTCCTGAACCACCAACGGCGCCGGCTCGATGGGCTGGGGCCGATTTTGCCACCAGTGCCAACCGTAAAACGCGCCGCCCGCGGCCCCCGCCAGCAGCAGCAGGCCCAGACCGATCGCTTTCGGGTGTTTATCCACGCCGCTTTCGAGCCGCAAAAAACCGCGCGGCAGCGCAGCCCACCAGGCCGGCGCGCGCCAGCTGAGGTTGCCGACCAGCGGTCTCAGCAACCGTCCCAACAGCGACAACACCCCACCCAGCAGGCGACAAACGCCCTTAACCAGGGTAAAAGGCAAACGCAGGATAAACCTTAATAAATCCATTATTGCAGCACCTCATCATCCTAATGCAGCCCCCGGTCAACCGCCGCGGTTCAACCGAGCCGAAAGACACCGTCGGCTCTCCTGCCCGGCATCCGCGCGAGTACTCTACACTGCCGGGCGGCAAAAATCTGCGCGCCGCCGGTGAATTACGGCTCTTTGTTTAACATCAAATCCAGCTGTTGCAGCAGCACCAGCAGCGGCAGGCTGCTCGGCTCGCGATCTTTCAGCGCCTCTTCGAAATAAGGCGTGATAGCAAAGCGCGTCGGCAGCGGCGCTTGGGCATCCAGCAGCGCATACATGCGCGGCAGAAACACCCACTGCAGCCAGGCTTCGGCCGACATGCTGTCGATACAGAACGGTTCGGTGCTGGAAAAAGCCTCATGCTCAGGCGGCGCGGCCTGCCACAGCGCCAGATCGCGCATGGATTGTTCAATCGCCTGCAAACTGCGGCGCACCTGGTTATGTATACTCATCTGCATTCCCGATCTCTTTTCATTATGATGGTATTCAGCTCGCTGGCTGAAAGGCGGCAAAGCATAGCATTTTTATAGCCCAAATTTGGCGCGCCCGAGACCGGCTGCCGTTTTTATCTGGTGGCGATCGCCGCCGCGCGGCACAATAGGCCCACCGAATTCACCACACAGATAAAGATTCATGTCCGTAATAACAGAGAAAAAAAACCACGCGACGCCCGGTAAAGCCATGCTGGCTTCGGTCACCGGGTATGCCATGGACGGGTTTGACCTGCTGATCCTCGGCTTTATGCTGCCGGCTATCAGCATCGAATTAGGATTAACCTCATCGGCCGCCGGTTCGCTGGTCACCTGGACGCTGATCGGCGCGGTGCTGGGCGGCGTGATCTTCGGCCACCTCAGCGATCGTTTCGGCCGAATCCGGGTGCTGACCATCACCATTCTGATGTTTTCCCTGTTCACCGGCCTGTGCGCCGTGGCGCAAGGGTATTGGGATCTGCTGGCCTATCGCACCCTGGCAGGCATCGGGCTGGGCGGCGAATTCGGCATCGGCATGGCGCTGATCGCCGAAGCCTGGCCGGCGGAGAAACGCAACCGCGCTTCGGCTTACGTCGGCATGGGCTGGCAATTGGGCGTGCTGGCAGCCGCCTTCCTGACGCCGCTGCTGCTGGAACACATCGGCTGGCGCGGTATGTTCCTGGTCGGTCTGCTGCCGGCGCTGGCGTCATTCCTGATCCGCCGCACGCTGGGCGAGCCGGAGGCGTTCGTGCGGCAGAAAGACGCCGGGCGGCCGCTCTCCTTCCTGCAGCGTTTGCGCCTGCTGTTTAAGGATCGCGCTACCAGCAAGGCCAGCATCGGCATCTTCATTCTCTGTTCGGTGCAAAACTTCGGTTACTACGGGCTGATGATCTGGATGCCGACTTACCTGGCGAAAAACTTCGGCTTCTCACTCACCAAGTCCGGCCTGTGGACGGCGGTGACGGTGGTCGGCATGACGTTCGGTATCTGGCTGTTTGGCGTGCTGGCCGATCGCTTCGCCCGCTGGAAGATTTTCGTGTTGTATCAGGTAGGCGCGGTAGTGATGGTGATCGGTTACGCCCAGTTGAGCGATCCGATGCTGATGCTGTTCGCCGGCGCCGTGATGGGCATGTTCGTCAACGGCATGATCGGCGGCTACGGCGCATTGATTTCCGATACCTACCCGGTACAGGCGCGCGCTACCGCGCAAAACATCCTGTTCAATCTGGGGCGCGGCGTCGGCGGCCTGGGGCCATTGGTGATCGGTGCGCTGGTGACGCAGGTGTCATTTACCGCCGCCATCAGCCTGCTGGCGGCGATTTACCTGCTGGATATCTACGCCACGCTGTTCCTGCTGCCGAAAAAACAGGGCGCAGGCGATACGCTGGGCGCGATTGGTTAACGCTGGCGATGGATTAAGCAGAGGAGCACGCACGGCGGGAGAGAACAAAAAGTTGGGGGCACTGCGTTAACAGTGCCCCCGGTTCGTTTTATAGCTATCCCGCTACACAGTGTGCTCCCTGCTCAATCCTTGAAAACTTTTCCTGCGGCCATCCTGACCAAGTGATCCTTGCATCATCCTGCAGCATCGTCCTGATGCGGTTCCTCAGCCCTCCTGACCCGCCGACAGTCCTGTGTCGGCTCTCAATCTCCGTCCTGGAGGTGTCCCTGGTTTCTATCCTGAAACATCCTGGGCATCTCCTGACGCCATCCTTCGCTCTGCCTGAGCGCATCCCTTTCTTCTTCCTGAAGCTGCATCATCCTGATGCTTTCCTGCTCCGCCGGTTCCGTTCCGGTAAAGATAAGATCGCTTAAATTCCCCGGAATCACAAGGGTTTGGGAGGTGTCTCACACTAAATTAAGACTAAGAGTTATCCTAAAGAAATTCTAACCAATTGATCTGGATAACAATAATCTCATAGGCTAGATAAAGGTGGGAAAAATTAAGAGCGATATCTCACAGCCCGTGTGAGAGATCTCTCACACGGGCGACGGCGAATCCGCCGCGCTTCAGTCCAGCATAGGGCGCAGCGCATCGAGGAAATTCCCGAGCGTCGCCGCCAACAAGGTGCGCTTATCGCTGCCGAATTGCTCCAGCACCACGTTGCCGCTGACGTTGCACAGCGACACCATCGTCATCTCGGATTCGGTGGTCGCCAGGAAGAGAGTCGGTGACAGTTTGAGGCGCTTTTGCGTCACCAGATGGCCGATCAGGTTCTCCTGCAGGCGGATAAAATCCTCTTCACTCCAGACCTGCAGCAGGCTCAGGCAATGTTCCCCAAATTGCGCGCTCATGTCACCCGCGTATTGCTGCGTGTAGAAACGGTGCGCGTCCGGCTGCAAACGCAGCTCCAGCGCGGCCTCTACCTTCTCCAGCGTCGCCGCAGGTTCAAAAGGCTGCGGCAACCACAGCACGTCATCCTCGCGATTCTCCACGATGCAGGGCGACGGCACGCCGTACAGCGCCTCGCTGGCCGGCGCGTGGCCGCGCTCTTGCTGCCACAACTCGACATAGCGTTGAGTGAATTCACGCAGAGCGTGCGATACATCATGGTCCATATTCTTTCTCGCATACGTTAAACTGACGGCCATTGTACCTATCTCTGACCGAGGTGACAGCAGATGTCCTCATATCAAGACCACCAGGCCCTGTCAGGGCTGACGCTGGGCAAACCCACCGCCTACCGCGATCGCTACGACGCCACGCTGCTGCAGGCGGTGCCGCGCAGCATGAACCGCGAGCCGCTGGGGCTGTATCCCGACAACCTGCCCTTCCACGGCGCGGACATCTGGACGCTGTACGAACTCTCCTGGCTGAACGCCAACGGGCTGCCGCAGGTGGCGGTCGGCGAGATCAGCCTCAATGCCGACAGTCTGAACCTGATCGAATCGAAAAGCTTCAAGCTGTATCTCAACAGTTTCAACCAAACGCCGTTCGCCGATTGGGAAACGGTGCGCAGCACCCTGCAACGCGATCTGTCCGCCTGCGCCCAGGGCGAAGTCAGCGTCACCCTGTTCAGCGTCGAGCAGTTGGAAGGCTTGCCGATCGCCCGTCTGGCCGGCAACTGCATCGACCAGCAGGATATCCGCATCGACAATTATGAGTTCAACGCCGACTACCTGTTAAACGCCGCCGGTGAAGAAGTAGTGGAAGAGCAATTGGTCAGCCACCTGCTGAAGTCCAACTGCCTGATCACCCATCAACCGGACTGGGGCTCGGTGCAGATAAGCTATCGCGGCGCCAAGATCGATCGCGAAGCGCTCCTGCGCTACCTGGTCTCCTTCCGCCACCACAACGAATTCCACGAACAGTGCGTCGAGCGCATCTTCAATGATTTGATGCGCTACTGCCGGCCGCAGAGCCTGACGGTTTACGCTCGCTACACCCGTCGCGGCGGGCTGGACATCAACCCGTGGCGCAGCAACGTCGCGTTCACTCCCGAGCACGGCCGCCTGGCGCGTCAATAAGTGCGAAACATTGCTCAACAACTGAGCTAACGAGCGGTTTGTGTTGGTAAAAGCGCAGGGACGGCGGTAAGGTTAAAACGAGGCTGCAGCCGGGCAGAACGCCCGTTGCACCGCAGCACGCCAACCATAACGAGATGCTGTTTTGCTGCGTATGGATTACTACCGCCCCGCACCGGGTGCAAAGGAGTTACCTTGATTACACACATCAGCCCGCTTGGCTCTATGGATTTATTGTCGCAGCTGGAAGTAGACATGCTGAAACGCACTGCCAGCAGCGACCTGTACCGCCTGTTCCGCAACTGTTCGCTGGCCGTGTTGAACTCCGGCAGCCAAACCGACAACAGCAAACAGCTGCTGTCGCGCTATGAAACCTTCGATATCAACGTGCTGCGCCGCGAGCGTGGCGTGAAACTGGAGCTGGTCAACCCGCCGGAAGAGGCGTTCGTCGACGGCCGCATCATCCGTTCATTGCAGGCCAACCTGTTCGCCGTGTTGCGCGACATCCTGTTCGTGCACGGCCAAATCGCCAGCGCCGGCCGTTTCCAGCATCTGAACCTGGAAAACTCGGCCCACATCACCAACCTGGTGTTCTCGATCCTGCGCAATGCACGCACGCTGCATCTGGATGAAGATCCCAACATGGTGGTGTGCTGGGGCGGCCACTCGATCAACGAGAACGAATACCTGTACGCGCGCAAGGTCGGCAGCCAGCTGGGCCTGCGCGAGTTGAACATCTGCACCGGCTGCGGGCCGGGCGCCATGGAAGCGCCGATGAAAGGCGCGGCGGTCGGTCACGCGCAGCAGCGTTACCGCAACAGCCGCTTCATCGGCATGACCGAACCGTCGATCATCGCCGCCGAGCCGCCTAACCCGCTGGTGAACGAGCTGGTGATCATGCCGGACATCGAAAAACGCCTGGAAGCCTTCGTGCGCATCGCGCACGGCATCATCATCTTCCCGGGCGGCGTCGGCACCGCCGAAGAGCTGCTGTACCTGCTGGGTATCCTGATGAACCCGGAGAACAGCGAACAGGTGCTGCCGCTGATCCTGACCGGGCCAAAAGAGAGCGCCGATTACTTCCGCGTGCTGGACGAGTTCATCATGAACACGCTGGGCGACGCGGCGCGCCGTCACTACACCATCATCATCGACGATCCGGCGGAAGTCGCGCGGCAGATGAAAAAAGCCATGCCGCTGGTGAAGGAAAACCGCCGCAACACCGGCGACGCCTACAGCTTTAACTGGTCGATCCGCATCGCGCCGGATCTGCAGCTGCCGTTCGAGCCGACCCACGAGAACATGGCGAACCTCAATCTGTATCCGAACCAGCCGCCGGAGCAATTGGCCGCCGCGCTGCGCCGCGCCTTCTCCGGCATCGTGGCCGGTAACGTGAAGGAAAACGGCATCCACGCCATTGAGCAGTTCGGCCCGTACAAGCTGCACGGCGAACCGCAGATGATGAAGCAGATGGACAGCCTGCTGCAGGGCTTTGTCGCCCAGCACCGCATGAAGCTGCCGGGCAGCGCCTATGTGCCCTGCTACGAAATCGTCGCCTGATCCTCAATCCCGGGCGGCGTAACGGCCGCCCTGTTTTTTCTGACCTTGCCGCCCATGATGATACACCTACTGATTGTCGACGCCCTGAACCTCATCCGCCGCATTCACGCCGTACAGGGCTCTCCTTGCGTCAACGCCTGCCGCCACGCGCTGCAGCAGCTTCTCCAGCACAGCCGCCCGACCCACGCGGTAGCGGTATTCGACGAGGACGATCGCAGCGATAGCTGGCGTCACCAAATTCTGCCGGACTACAAGGCCGGGCGTTCGCCGATGCCGGAAAACCTGCAGCAGGAGATGCCGCAGTTGCGTGAGGCCTTCGCCGAACTGGGCGTCGCCAGCTGGCATTCACCCGGCAACGAGGCAGACGATCTGGCGGCCACGCTGGCGGCGAAGGTCGCCGGCGGCGGCCACCAGGTGACCATCGTCTCCACCGACAAAGGCTATTGCCAGCTGCTGGCGCCGAACGTACAGATCCGCGATTACTTCCAGAAACGCTGGTTGGATATGCCTTTCGTGCAGCAGGAATTCGGCGTGCAGCCGCAGCAACTGCCGGACTACTGGGGGTTAGCGGGGATCGGCAGCAGCAAGATCCCCGGCGTGGCCGGCATCGGGCCGAAAACCGCCGTGCTGCTGTTGCAGCAGTCGGGCAGTCTGGACGGGATCTATCAGCACCTGGAGCAGGTGCCGGAGAAATGGCGCGGCAAGCTGGAGCAGCACCGCGAGCTGGCCTACGTCAGCAAACAAGTCGCCACGCTGCGCACCGATCTGTCGCTGGACGGCAACCTGCAGCAGCTGCGACTGCCGATACCATAAGGGCGCTGCAAGCAGCGCCCTTCATCAGGTTTAACGCGATTAATCGCGCTCGTCGCGGCGACCCGGCACCGCCGACCACATGCGGCGCACGTGTACGGTGATCTCTTCGCGGTCGTGATACAGCTGTTTGGCGTGCACTTCGACGCTGATGCCGGCAGCGCCCAGCGCTTCGCGGATGCTCATCAGGTTTTGCGACACTTCCTCATAGCGCTTTTTCATCGGCAGCTTGAGGTTAAAGATCGCTTCGCGGCACCAACCTTTCACCAGCCACTGAATCATCAGGCTGGTCACTTTCGCCGGTTTCTCCACCATGTCGCACACCAGCCAGTAGATTTTGCTGCTGTTCGGCTCGAACTTGAAGCCGTCGGCGCGGTGGTGCGTCACCTGGCCGGTTTCCATCAGGCTCGGCGCCATCGGGCCGTTATCCACCGAATGCACCATCATGCTGCGTTTCACCAGCTGATAGGTCCAGCCGCCCGGGCAGGCGCCCAGATCGACCGCGTGCATGCCGCTGGCCAGGCGTTCGTCCCACTCGTCGGCGGGGATGAACACGTGGAACGCTTCTTCCAGCTTCAGCGTCGAACGGCTCGGCGCATCGGCTGGGAAGCGCAGACGCGGAATGCCCATGTAGAACGGCGAGTTGTTGTTGCTGTAGGAGTAACCGACGTAGCAGCAGCCCGGCGCGATAAAGAACACGTGCACCACCGGGCGAGTCGGGTTCTCGCGCGCCATCAGCACCTTCTGCTCGCGCATCGCGGCGCGCAGCGGCACCGTCAATTTGCGGCAGAATTTCATCAGCTCTTTGCTTTCGTTGGTGTCCGGCACTTCCACCCGCAGCTCGCCGCCGCGGTCAACCACGCCGATCAGCATGCCAACGATCGGCGATACCCGATCTTCCGGTGGCAGATCGCGCAGCAGCTCACCCACCACGATCATCTGGCGGGCGAAAATCAGTTCGCGGAACGGAATCTCCCGCGCCAGGCGATCGGCATCGTCCGGCTGATAGCATTCGAACAGCACGTAACCGCTGTGCTCTTTTACTCGTGCAAAACCGTAAATCTCCAGCTGGGCGGCTTTGTCGGTGATCTCTGCCGCACACTCTTTTTCAAAGCCTGGGCGGCAGTACAACGCAATCTTATTCATGGCGCTCGGCCTTTTTCCTCAGACGCAAAGCGCCAATCAACATCAATATCCAGCCGATCAGGAAGCACACGCCGCCAACCGGCGTGATATATACCCAGACCTTCAGGTGCGACAGCGCCAGGCAATAGAGGCTGCCGCTGAACAACACGGTGCCGAACGCCAACAGCGCTCCGCTCCAGTAAAACCACAGGCTCACGCGGCGCTGCATCGCGACCGCCAGCGCCAGGATGGCCAGGGTGTGGAACCCCTGATACTCCAGCCCGGTACGGATCCAGGCCATTTCATTGGCGCCGAGCGTACCGCTTAACACATGCGCGCCGAATGCGCCCAACGCGACAAACACAAAGCCGCTGATAGCGGCGAAAACCAGCATGGAACGGCTGCTCATCGTGATCTATCCCATTAAAAATCACCGGCCGCGGCAAGGCGGCGGCCGGCCTTATTGTTCGTAGCGGAAGCGGAACTTCTCTTGTTCGCTGGCGGCACGCGCCAGGATCCACTGCCGGAAGGCGGCTATTTTACCCAGTTCTGCCTGGCTGTCATGACATACCAGATAAAAAGCGTTTTTACTGACCAGCACATCGTTGAACGGGCACACCAGGCGACCGGCTTCAATCTCGGTTTGCGCCATCACGTTGTTCACCAGCGCCACGCCCTGACCGTGCACCGCCGCCTGCACCACCATGGCGCTGTGGCTGAAGATCGGCCCCTGCTGCACGTTGATGTGCTGCAACCCCAGTTGGCGCGTATAAGCCAGCCAGTCGCGGCGTGAAACGTCATGCAGCAACGTATGATAAGCCAGATCCTCTGCGGTTTTCAGCGGATGATCGCCGGTCAGCAGGCTCGGCGAACACACCGGCAGCAAATATTCCGCATACAGGCGCTCGGCGCGCAGCCCCGGCCAGTTGCCGCGGCCGTAGAAAATCGCCACGTCGACGTCGTCCGCCAGCTTGTCCTCTTCGCGGTCCACCGCCTGGATGCGCACGTCGATGCCCGGATAAGCTGAGTTAAAGCCGGACAGCCGTGGCACCAGCCACTGAATGGCGAAGCTCGGCGGCAGACTGACGGTCAATGCCCCCTTGGCGCTACGCGCCTGCAGCTTGCGCGTCGCCTCGTTGATCGAAGAGAAAATCTCCTTGATATCGAGGTAGTAACTTTGGCCCTCTTCGGTCAGCAGCAGCGAGCGATTGCGCCGGCGAAACAGCTTCAGTCCGAGGAAGTCCTCCAGCGACTTGATCTGGTGGCTCACCGCGGCCTGGGTCACGAACAACTCTTCCGCCGCCTTGGTGAAACTCAGGTGGCGAGCGGCCGCATCGAACACGCGCAGCGCATTGAGGGGAGGTAAGCGTTTAGACATTAAATTAGCTACTTTTGTGTAACATTAATCCGAATGATTCGGCGCTGAAAATCGGGCGGCTTTGTGTGGCAAGCCATCGGTAAACGCTAACGGCGTATTGCCATTAGTTTTTTTAATCCGAGCCATTATAATTTGTCCGTTGAGGATGCGCCAGCAAATACCTATAGTGGCGGCACTTCCCGGGCCGGAACGAAAAGGGAGTGGGTGTCGAGGACGCCGATGAACTTTTGGCTTGTGGTTGTGATGTTGTGTTTGCAAATTGTCCGGCGATTCCGGACATGGTAGCTAGGCTACTGTTTTTTCACTTCCTGTACATTTACCCTGTCTGTCCATAGTGATTTTATGCAGCACCGCAAAACTTGCGGTGCTTTTTTTTGCCTGACGGTTACTGGTTGCTTTCAACCATCTCTTTCACATCGGCGCGGTTGATCTGCTGCTCAACGCCGTTAGCGTCTTTATAGCTGATCATGCCGGTATCGTTGTCCACTTTTGGCTTGCCGTCAGCGACAATGGTGCGTCCGTCATTGGTATGCATCACGTAGTTGCTGGAACAGGCGGCCAGGGTGAACGTAAGCATCAGGGCAGAGAGAACTGCGGCTGTTTTCTTCATTGAGGACTCCTTTTTAGTTTTAAATGCTGATAAATACCTTTTATGTGTATAGATGCGATTAATAAGCGCACATTTAATAGCATAACAAACTTTCCCAATTTTGCCAGGCGATAAGTCCTAATAGGCAGGATCGCTTGTCTCCGGCGGCAAAATAGGACAGGATCACCCATCGACTCAAGCCAGTGACAATCAGGGTATGACGCCTTTTAACCCCAGCCTTTTTCGCCAACAGTTTCCCGCGCTCGCGCAGGATGGTATCTATCTGGACAGCGCCGCCACCGCATTGAAACCGCAGGCGGTCATCGACGCCACGCAGCAATTTTATCGCGATGACGCCGCCACCGTGCACCGCAGCCAGCATCGGGCGGCGCAGGATCTGACTGCCCGCTTCGAGCAGGCACGCAGCCAGGTGGCGAAATTGATCAATGCGCCGTCGGCCGACGACATCGTCTGGACGCGCGGCACCACCGAGGCGATCAACCTGGTGGCGCAGAGCTACCTGCGCCCGCGTCTACTGCCGGGCGATGAAATCCTGGTGAGCGAAGCGGAACACCACGCTAACCTGATCCCCTGGCTGATGGTGGCGGAACAAACCGGCGCGCGGGTGGTGAAACTGCCCATCGGCGCCGATCGGTTGCCGGATTTGACGCAGCTGCCCGCCCTGCTCAACGACAAAACCCGCCTTTTGGCGTTGGGGCAAATGTCCAACGTCACCGGCGGCTGCCCGGATCTGGCACCGGCAATCGCCATGGCGCATGCCGCCGGCGCGTACGTGATGATTGACGGCGCTCAGGGCGTGGTTCACGGCCCGGCCGACGTACAGCGGCTCGACATCGATTTTTACGCCTTCTCCGGCCACAAGCTGTATGGCCCGACCGGCATCGGCGCGCTGTACGGCAAAGCCGAGCTGCTGGCGCAGATGGCCCCCTGGCAAGGCGGCGGCAAGATGCTGACCCAGGCGTCGTTCGACGGTTTTACCCCACAAAAGCCACCGCACTGTTTCGAAGCCGGCACGCCAAACATCGCCGGCGTGCTGGGGTTGGCCGCCGCGCTTACCTGGCTGAGTGAACAGGACATGGCGGCGGCGGAACGTTACAGCCGCGAGCTGGCTGACCGGGCGGAACAGCAGTTGGCGCAGCTGCCGGGCTTTCGCAGCTTCCGCAGTTCCGGTTCCAGCCTGCTGGCGTTCGATATCGCCGGCGTACACCACAGCGACATCGTCACGCTGCTGGCGGAGCAAGGCATTGCGCTGCGCGCCGGCCAGCACTGCGCGCAGCCGCTGATGGCGGCATTAGGCGTCAGCGGCACGCTGCGCGCGTCGTTCGCCCCCTACAATACACAACAGGATGTCGATACGCTGGTCAGCGCGTTGACTCACGCCCTCGATCTGCTGGCCGACTGACGTGATTTCCGGAGACACTATGCTCGCCCCCCATCCTTTTGGCCGAGAGATCACCGCCGAAGCCTTGATCGCTACCTTCAGCGCGCTGAAACAGTGGGAAGACCGCTACCGCCAGCTGATCATGCTCGCGAAACGGCTACCGCCGCTGCCGGAGGCCTTGCGCAGTGAAGAAATGGCGTTGAGCGGGTGTGAAAACCGTGTCTGGTTAGGGCACCAATTGCTGGAAGACGGCACGCTGCACTTCTATGGCGACAGCGAGGGCCGCATCGTGCGCGGCCTGCTGGCGGTGCTGCTGACCGAAGTGGAAGGAAAAACGCCGCAGCAGATCGCCGCATTGGATCCGCTGGCGCTGTTCGACCGTCTGGCATTGCGCGCGCAGCTGAGCGCCACCCGCGCCAGCGGCCTGGCGGCCTTGGGCTCCGCCGTCAAGGCGATCGCCGCCCGTTACGCCTGACGCGCCGCCTTCGCCACCATCTTTTTCAGCGCGTGCGATACGGCGACGAAACCGAAGGTGGCGGTAACCATGGTCGCCGCACCGAACCCCGCGCTGCAATCCATTCTTTTTGGCCCTTCCGCCGTGCTGCGCGAAGCGCACACCGAACCGTCCGGCTGCGGGTAAACCAGCGGTTCGCTGGAGAAGACGCAGTCGATGCCCAGCTTACCCTTACCGTTTTTCACCACGTTGAAATCGTGCTTCAACCGCTCGCGCAGCTTGGCGGCCAGCGGATCCTGGATGGTTTTGGCCAGATCGGCCACTTCGATTTTGGTCGGGTCGACCTGACCGCCGGCGCCGCCGGTGGTCACCACCGGGATCTTGAAGCGGCGGCAGTATGACAGCAACGCCGCCTTCGGCCGCACGCTGTCGATCGCGTCGATGACGTAGCTGAAGTTATGGTCCAGCAGCTCGGCGACGTTGTCCGGGGTGATGAAATCGTCGATGCAGGTCACCCGGCATTCCGGGTTGATCGCCAGGATACGCTCCGCCATCACCTCGGTTTTCGATTGCCCGACATGCTGGCGCAACGCGTGGATCTGGCGGTTGGTATTGGTAACGCAGACATCATCCATGTCGATCAGAGTGATGGCGCCGATGCCGGTGCGCGCCAGCGCCTCAGCCGCCCAGGAACCCACGCCGCCGATGCCGATCACGCAGACGTGCGCCTGCGCGAACACCGCCAGCGCCTGCTGGCCGTACAATCGCGCCGTGCCGCCGAAACGCTGCAGATAGGCTTCCGAATAAGCTGTGCTCATAACGCTTTAATTACCTTCGTAATGCAAATGATAAGGGCCGGAAAATCCGGCCCTTGCGGGTCAATCTTTTCACGTCGTATGCGTTTACCGAGTGGCCAACAACGAACCGCCGCCGTTTGACTGATTGGCGCTGAACAACTGACCGCCACCGTTGTTCTTCAGCACCCAGACGCGGCCATAGTGGTTGTAGTATCCCGCCGAGTGGCCGGCATCCGGCCCGATGCCCTGATACATGTCAAAATGCTGGCCCTTGATGGCCCCGCCCACGTCGAGTGCGACCATCAGACGCATCTCGTATTTTCCCGTGAATTTACCCTTGTTGTCCAGCAGCGGCACTTCGGCCAGCAGCGTAGTGCCCGCCGGGATCAGCGAACGGTCGGAGGCCACCGAGGCTTTGGCGATCAGCGGCACCGCACTGGCGCCCTTCACCGGCGCAAAAGCTTCCGGACGGAAGAACACGAACGACGGGTTCTGCTCCAGCAGCTCACGCACCTCTGCGGCGCTGTGGGTATCCGCCCACTGACGGATCGCCTGCATCGACATGTCCGCCTTGGCCACTTCACCGCGATCGATCAGCACCTTGCCGATGCTGCGATAGGCGTGGCCGTTCTTGCCGCCGTAGCCGAAGAACACCAGCGGCTGGCCGTTGCCGTAGTCGACATAGCCACTGCCCTGGACTTCCATCATGAAGTTGTCCATCAGCGAGTTGGTGTAAGCGATGATATAGCGATCGTCAAGCGCGCCGGAATAGATGCCCGCGCGATCCGGCAAGCGGCCTCTGCCCTTCGGCGGCATGCGGTACAGCGGATAGCGGAACTCGCCCTGTTGGGTATAGCGCGCCTGCACCACCGGCGTATAGTAGCCGGTAAACTGCACGTTGCCGTAATTGTCGACACCTTCCATCTGGTAAGCGCTGAGGCCGTACTGGCTCAGCATGCGCGTGTCGGCGCCGGACGCCATCCAGCTTTGCACCGCCTGATAGGTGCTGTTGTTGCGGTTAAACAGCGAAGGCGACGCGTACTTGATCTCCATCAACTGATCCGAATAATCCTTGGCGTTGACCGGCGAACCTTTGGCGTTGGGCTGATTGACCAGCTCCAGCGATTGATCCAGACGGCCGTCTTTATATTGCTGACCCCGATCGGTCGGCTTGGACGAACAGCCCGCCAACACCGCCACCAACAACCCGCCCAGCAGGTATTTGCCCCAACGTCCTTTCATCGCGCACACTCTCAAACTGATATGATCTACCGGCTGAACGATAACAAACGCTCATTGATAAAGGAATCGCTGCAAATAAAAAAAGCCGCACGGAGGATGGTGATGAAAAAGAAGGCAAATTGCGGGCAAATCCAGCAGAAAAACGGGTTTAGGCCAATAAAATGCAAAAAGGGTTTGCAACAAAACGCACGGAGAGTATAGTGCGCATCCATCGGACGCGGGGTGGAGCAGCCTGGTAGCTCGTCGGGCTCATAACCCGAAGGTCGTCGGTTCAAATCCGGCCCCCGCAACCAACCGATGCCGCATTGGCGGTATTTGCGTTTGGCTTCGATAACAAAGTATTATACGGACGCGGGGTGGAGCAGCCTGGTAGCTCGTCGGGCTCATAACCCGAAGGTCGTCGGTTCAAATCCGGCCCCCGCAACCAACCGAATGTCGTACCAGCGGCATAACATGAACGGTGGTTTCGTAGTAATACAGCATCAAGACGGACGCGGGGTGGAGCAGCCTGGTAGCTCGTCGGGCTCATAACCCGAAGGTCGTCGGTTCAAATCCGGCCTCCGCAACCAACTCTTGATGACAACAGATAAGCACCCTTCCGGGTGTTTTTTTGTATCTGCAATCCGCAAAAATAGCCGGACTCGCGCCCGGCCCTGCTTTTATCGGCTCGCCAGCGCGCCGCCGTTGGCGAAATAAGCCTTGATCCCCGCCAGAATCGACTCCGCCACCTGCTGCTGGAAATGGCTGGTGCGCAGCTTGCGCTCCTCTTCGATGTTGCTGATAAATGCCGTCTCTACCAGGATCGACGGGATATCCGGCGCCTTCAACACCGCAAAACCGGCCTGATCGACGCGATTCTTGTGCAACCGGTTGATTTTCCCCATCCTATTCAATACTTCCTTGCCGAACTTCAGGCTGTCGTTGATGGTCGCGGTCTGGATCAGATCGAACATGGTATGGTCGAGATAGCGGTCGCCGCTCTTGCTAACGCCGCCGATTTGGTCCGACGCGTTCTGCGTCTGCGCCAGGAACTTGGCCGCCGAGCTGGTTGCGCCCTTGGTGGACAACGCGAACACCGATGAACCGCGCGCGGCGCGGCTGGTAAAGGCGTCAGCGTGAATCGAAACGAACAGATCGGCGCGCTGCTTGCGCGCCTTGGCGACACGCACCTTGAGCGGGATAAACACATCTTCGTTGCGCGTCATGAACACTTTCATGTTCGGCTCGCGCTTGATCATGGCGCTCAGCTTGCGGGCAATCTGCAGCACGATATCTTTCTCGCGCGTCTTGTACTTGCCGATAGCGCCGGGATCTTCGCCGCCGTGGCCAGGATCCAGCATGATGACGATCGGCCGATCGCGCCCCGCCTTGCCGGCCTGCGGCGCTTCCGGCGGCAGCGTGCGCTCCAGATCGCCCTTGTTGTAATCTTCCAGTAACGCCAGTAGCGGATCATACTCCTCACCGCCGCTGCCGCCCTTGGTCGGGTAGAGATCCATCACCAAACGGTTGCGATACTCCGGCACCGGTGCCAGCGTGAAAATATGCGGGCTGACGCTCTGCTTGAGCTCAAGCACCAGCCGCACGGTATTCTGATCAAACTGGCCGACGCGCGCCTGCTTGAGATACGGATCGTCGGCGCGCACCTGCCCGGCAATACCTTTCAGCACGCTGTTGAGGTGGACGCCTTCGATATCCACCACCACGCGATCGGGATTGGTCAGGGCAAACTGCTTGTATTTCAGCTCGACGTTGGATTCCAGCGTGACGCGGGTATAAGTGGAGGATGGCCAGACGCGCACGGCAATCACGTGCGACGACGCGGCGAAGCCCGTGCGACTCACACTCAGCAACCAGCTGGCGGCAACGCCCTGTAATAAACGACGGCGGCCCAGATTGTGATTAGCGTTTGGCATGCGGCTCCGGCAGTAATAGCTGTTTACAACAGATTAAAAAAACACCAATAAAATGGGGGTGCCGAAAAACTTTAACCAATCATGCCAGCCCTGTCATCAGAAAATCTTTTTATGGTTTTTCAATTTATTAACGATTTAGCGCCCTTAGCTCGCTCTTCATGGCGATTTCCCACTTGCCATTAGCGCCATAAAAGAATAAAAATACAAAAATATCGTATAAATATTCACAAGAGGTTGCCCGTGAAGGAACGTAGTACAGAGCTGGTGCAAGGATTCCGTCACTCAGTCCCTTATATCAATGCCCACCGTGGCAAGACGTTTGTCATCATGCTCGGCGGGGAAGCCATCGAACACGAGAATTTCTCCAACATCGTCAACGATATCGGGCTGTTGCATAGTCTGGGCATCCGCCTGGTAGTGGTTTACGGCGCACGGCCGCAGATCGACGCCAACCTGGCGCAGCATAACTCTGAGCCGATCTACCACAAGCACACGCGCGTAACCGACGCCCATACGCTCGAACTGGTCAAGCAGGCCGCCGGTTTGTTGCAGCTGGACATCACCGCCCGCCTGTCGATGAGCCTCAACAACACGCCGCTGCAGGGCGCGCACATTAACGTGGTCAGCGGCAATTTCATCATCGCTCAGCCGCTGGGTATCGATGACGGCATCGACTATTGCCACAGCGGCCGCATTCGCCGCATCGATGAAGAAGCGATCCATCGCCAACTCGACAGCAACGCCATCGTGCTGATCGGTCCGGTCGCGGTCTCAGTCACCGGCGAGAGTTTCAACCTGACTTCGGAAGAAGTGGCCACCCAGTTGGCGATCAAACTGAAAGCGGAAAAAATGATCGGTTTCTGCTCCTCACAGGGCGTGACCGATGCAGAAGGCAATATCCTTTCCGAACTGTTCCCCAACGACGCGCAAAAGCGCCTTGAAGAACTGGAGGAAGGCGGCGATTACCATTCCGGCACCGTGCGCTTCCTGCGCGGCGCGGTGAAAGGCTGCCGCAGCGGCGTGCGCCGCAGCCACTTGATCAGCTATCAGGAGGATGGCGCGCTGGTGCAAGAGCTGTTCTCGCGCGACGGCATCGGCACCCAAATCGTGATGGAAAGCGCCGAGCAGGTGCGCCGGGCGACGATCAACGACATCGGCGGCATCCTGGAACTGATCCGGCCGCTCGAACAACAGGGTATTCTGGTGCGCCGTTCACGTGAACAGCTGGAGATGGAGATCGACAAGTTCACCATTATCGAACGCGACAACCTGACCATCGCCTGTGCGGCGCTGTACCCGTTCCTGGAGGAAAAAATCGGTGAGATGGCCTGTGTCGCGGTACATCCCGATTACCGCAGTTCTTCGCGCGGCGAGATGCTGCTGCAGCGGGTAGAAAACCAGGCGCGCCAGATGGGGCTGAAGAAGCTGTTCGTGCTGACCACCCGTAGCATTCACTGGTTCCAGGAACGTGGCTTTACCCCGGCGGAGGTCGACGTGCTGCCGATGCAGAAACAGGCGTTGTACAACTACCAGCGCCGCTCCAAAATTCTGCTGGCGGATCTGTAATCACAGTGGGCGCGGCCGTTGCCGCGCCCGTTCATCGCTTATTCCGTTGCCTGCAACCGTTCAGCCAATCCGCTGCGGCGCTGGGTCGGCGTGCGAATAGCCCGCAGCAGTACCGTCTCCGTAGCGTACAGTGAGAGCTGCTTACGCGCACGAGTGATCGCGGTATAGACCAGCTCACGCGTCAGCACCGGCAGGAAATGGTTCGGCAACACCAGAACCGTATGGTCAAACTCCGATCCCTGTGATTTGTGCACCGTCATGGCATAAGCGGTTTCATGCGCCGGCAAACGGCTTGGCTGTACCGACTTGATGCTGCCGTCGGGCAGTTGGAAATGCACGCGCAGATCGCCGTGCTCATCCGGCAATGTAATGCCGATATCCCCATTGAACAGCCCCAGTGCGCTGTCGTTGCGGCCGATCATCACCGGCCGCCCCCGGTACCAGCGGCCGAGCACGCCCGGTTTGCGGTCGATCAGGCCCGCACGCTGCAGCCCGAGCTCAATGCGCTCGTTCAGGCCGGCGACGCCGAACGGCCCTTCACGCAGCGCACACAGCACCTGGAAACGGCCAAAAGCCGCCAGCACCGTCGCCGCGTCCGCCCCTTCGGCCGTCAGCCGCAGATAGTCGCGGTAGCCCGCCACGCAGGCATCCAACAGCGCCTGATACTCTTCGCTCGTCGCCAGCGCATAGCCCGCGACATCGCCGAAACTGCCGTTTAGTGCCGCCAGTGCGCGATCCCCCGCGCCGGCGTTGACCGCCAACGCCAGCTGGCCGATGCCGGAACGGGCATCGAAACGGTAGCTCTTGCGCAGCAGACACAGGCTATCGCGCACCGCCGCTTCCGCGTCGGCCTGCCGCCCTTCGATCGAACAGCCGGTCAGGCGGCTCAGCTCTGCGGCACGCGCATCGCTGTATCCCTGCTCGGCAAAACGGCAAATATCCCCCAGCACCGCGCCGGCCTCTACCGAAGCCAGCTGATCGCGGTCGCCAAGGAAAATAACCCGAGCCCGATCGGGCAACGCGGCAATCAGGCGCGCCATCATCGGCAGATCGACCATCGAGGCCTCATCCACCACCAGCACATCCAAATGCAGCCGGTTGCCGCGGTGATAGCGCATGCGCTGACTGTTCGGTTGCGCCCCCAACAGACGGTGCAACGTCGCCGCCTCCGTCGGGAACAACGCCTGCTGCGCCGGGGTCAACGCCAACTGACGGCTGGCGCTGCCAAGCGACTCCGTCAGGCGCGCCGCCGCCTTGCCGGTCGGCGCCGCCAGCTGAATTCGCAAGCGCGCGCTTTCATCCAGTTGCACCAGCGCCGCCAGCAGCTTGGCGACGGTGGTGGTTTTACCGGTGCCCGGCCCGCCGGAAATCACCGCGATACGCCGCGTAGCCGCCACCGCGGCGGCGATCTTCTGCCAGTCGGGTTCGTCGCTCGCCGTGCCGAACAAGCGGTCGAGAATGGCGCGCAACGCCTCCTCCGGCACCGCCAGCGATTCACCTTCGCCGCCGATAAACGCCGCCACTTCACCTTCGTTTTGCCACATGCGCTGCAGGTATAAACGCGGCCCGCGCAGTACCAGCGGCGTTGCGCCGCTGCCATCCCCGACCGCCGCACTGGCCGCCAAACGCTGCTGCCAACGCGCGCTATCCGGTCGTCCGACCGCCTCCCACACCGCCAACGCCAGCGCTGGTTGGCGCCCTTCAAACAGCGTGTCCGCCTGCAGTTGCTCCAGCATCAGGCAGACATGACCGGCCCCCGCCTCTGCGCTCAGGCAGGCGGCGGCCAGCAAAATATCAGGCTCGTCTTCGTTCGCCACCACGCGGGCGAACTGCACGTCCAGCGGGCGCAGCGCGCCAAGCGCCACCGCCTGCTCCAGCAGTGCGATCATGATCCTTCCTCCGCCGCCGCAGCCTCGCCGCTGAACAAGCGATCCATCCCCTCCACCAACTCAAACTCGGGGAGACAGGTGAAAATGCCATTGCCCGGGTTCGCCGCATCCACGCCGCGCAGGAACAGATAAATCACCCCGCCAAAATGGCGTCGGTAATCATAATCCGGCAACCGATGGCGCAGATAACGGTGCAACGCCAGCGTGTACAGCTGGTATTGCAGATCGTAACGATGCTCCGCCATCGCCTGCTCCATCGCCGGCCGGGTATAGGCGCTGCTGTCCTCTCCTAGCCAGTTGGACTTGTAGTCCAGCAGGTAGTATTTGCCCTGCCAGCAGAACACCAGGTCGATAAAGCCTTTCAGCATGCCCTGCACCTGGTGAAAATCCAGCGCCGGACAGCGGGCGGAAAGCGGATCGTAACGCTTCACCAGGGAATCGAGCTCCTTCGCCTGCAACAGCCGATTAATCGGTAAATAGAACTGCAGCTCTGCCTGCTTATGCTGCGGCGTCAGCGCCGCCAGCGTCACGCCGCTGTCATCGAGCGGCGTATTGAGCAGCACCTGCATCCACGCCAGCAGAATCGGTTGCCAGTGTTCGGCGAACCCTTGCTGCTGCAGCTGTTCCAGCAGCCACTGTTCGTCGAGCGGCTGGGTGAAGTCCAGCGTTTCAAACAGGCTGTGCAGGAAGGTGCCGGGCGTTGCGCCGCGCGGGAAGGTATGCGGTGTAAGCGCTGGCTCACTTTCTTCCCCGCGCTCACCGGCCGCGTCGACATCCAGACGCGGCAGCAGATCCTGCATCAGGCTCGCGCCGTGCTGTTGCAAACCGGTATAGCTGGTCACCCGCCAAAAATCCTGGATCCGCCGGGTAAAGCTTTTCGCCTCCAACGCCTCGGTTAGCGAAGCCTGGGGGTGCCAGGGTTCTTCATCCGGCGGTTCAACCAGCGACAGCGCGATACCGCCGCCCGCTAATTGCTGCAGCCGCTCCTGCAGATACACGGCGTCACCGGCTTGCCCGCCCTGCACCAGATAACCCAATGCGCTGCGGTGCAGATCGGTATCGCCCTGTTTCTTGCGCGTGCCCTGGAACAACGGTGCGATGCCGATGCTGCAGTGGTACACCGAGCGGGTCAGCGCCACATACAGCAGACGCAGGTCTTCCGCTAATCGCTCCTCCTCCGCCCAGGCCTGGCTCTCTTCATTGGCGTCGAGATCCAGCAACGCCTGGAAACTGTGGCGATCGTGATACAGCGCCTGTTGCTGCTGGCGGAAGTTGCCGACGAACGGCAGCCACACCAGATCGAACTCCAACCCCTTAGACTTGTGAATCGTGATCACCTGCACCAGATGCCGGTCGCTCTCCAGCCGCAACTGCTGATTATCGGACTGACGATTAGGCTGGGCGATCTGTTGCGCCAGCCAGCGCACCAGCGCATGCTCGCTGTCGAGCTGCGCCGCCGCCTCTTGCAACAGCTCCCCCAGATGCAGCACGTCGGTCAAGCGACGCTCGCCGCCGGCGCTGGCCAGCAGGTTCTCCGCCAGCTGGCGCGCTTTCATCACCTCGCTCAGCATCGGCAACACGCCGCGGCGCAGCCAGAGCGTACGGTAACTGTCGAATTCATTAACCAGCGAGTCCCAGGCGCGCTCATCGCGGCTCAGGCCGTCCAACGTCGGCGCGTCCAGCCCCATCAGCCCGGTGGCCATGGCGCTGCGCAGCGTGCGCTCTTGTTCCGGCGCCAACACCGCCTGCAACAACCACAGCAGGTCTTTGGCCTCCGGGGTGTCGAACACGCTATCGCGGTTGGACAGATACACCGAAGGAATAGAAAGCGCACTCAGCGCATCGCGCACCAACGCCGCCTCATTGCGGCTGCGCACCAGCACCGTGATATCGGAGGCTTGTACCGGCCTTGGCATCTTGCCACCCTGCAGCCACGCCTGGCCCTGCTGCCCGGCGCTGAGCCAGTCGCGAATTTGCGTGGCGCACAGGCGCGCCATCAGCTGTTGGTAATCACTTACACCGGCGCCTTCCCCCTGCTGCAGCCAGAACTGCATCGCCGGTTGCGGCTTGCCGTGCAATTCAAACGCCAGCCCTTGGTTCTTTTCCGCCGCGCTGACCTCGATAAAGGGGATTTGGCCGAACAGGAAAGGCTTTTCTACCTGAGAAAACAGGTGATTAACGCTGGCGACCATCGACGGCGACGAGCGCCAGTTGGTCTCCAGCGTATAGTGGGCGCTCACCTCTGAGCGCGCCCGCATGTAGGTAAAGATGTCGGCACCGCGAAAGGCGTAAATCGCCTGCTTGGGATCGCCGATCAGCAGCAGGCCGCAATCGGGCCGGCCGACGTAAAGTTTTTGGAAAATGCGGTATTGCTGCGGATCGGTATCCTGGAATTCATCGATCATCGCCACCGGGTAACGCTGGCGGATCGCCTGTGCCAGCTGTTCGCCGCCACCGCTTTGCAAGGCGCCGTCCAGCCGGCTGAGCAGGTCGTCAAACCCCAGCTCGGCGCGCTGGCGCTTTTCTTGCTGAATGGAAGTGCGGATCTCGCTGAGCGCGCGCGCCATGATCAGGTCGCGCAGCGTCAAGGGTTCATCGAACAGCGCATCTATTGCCGTGAACAGCGCATGCCGCGGCGGCTCACCTTTCTTGGTCTTCTCCAGCAGCACCGACTGGCGAAATTTATCCAGTTCCTTCGGCAACTGGTAGTCCTGGGTCTCCTGCCCGCTCCATTCGCCGACCTTGTTCAGCCAGTTCGGCAGGTGTTTGCTGCTGTAGCTGCGCTTATCGACGCCGGACTGGGCGATTAACGCCTCCAGATCGCCCGCCGCCGCCCGCCATTGCGCCTTGATGGCGTCGATGCGCGCGACGATCTGCTCGTGGCGCATCAGGACGGTTTCTTCGTCCTTCGGCGGCCGACGCAGCGCCGGCGCTTCACCGTGCAGATAACCGGAAAGGTCGGCCAGCAACGCTTCCGGGCCGCTCCACTCCTGGCTGACCGCTCGCGCCACGCCCAGTGGCAACGGATAGCAGTGGCGACGCCAGAAATCGGCACAGGCCTGCCGCCGCAGCGGCAGCTCGTCCTGCACCAGCGTTTGTTCAAACAGCATGCCGGACTCAAAGGCGTTGTGCGTCAACATTCGTTGGCAAAAGCCGTGAATGGTGTAGATCGCCGCTTCGTCCATCTGCCGCTCCGCCGCCAGCAGCTGCGAGGCGGCGTCGGTCAAATCGTCAATTTCAGCCATCAGCGCCGAAAAAAGCGGGTTGGCGCTGACGCCCCGCACGCAGGCGATACGCAGCCCGTGAATATTGTCGCGGATACGCCCGCGCAGCTCCTCGGTGGCGGCCTCGGTAAAGGTCACCACCAGGATTTCTTCGACCGTCAGCGGCCGGGGAAACGCTGCTTCACCGCCCAACCCCAGCAGCAAACGCAGGTACAGCGCGCCGATGGTAAAGGTTTTGCCGGTGCCCGCCGACGCCTCGATCAGGCGTTCGCCGAACAACGGTAACGTCAGCGGCTCCAGCCTTTGCGGGGCAACTTCCGTCATGGCGTCGCCACTTTGCGCGGCAGGATCTGCTGCAATGCAGACGCGTTCGGATAGGTAACCCAATCCTTAGGCGCCGCGTAATCCGCCTTGTCTTGCCCGCTGCCGCTCACCTGCGACAGCACCGCCAGCCCCTGCGGTTGGATCACCGCCTGGTGGAAATAATCCGCCAGCTTGGCCGGCGTCAGCTGTTGCACCTGCGCAATCAGCTTCTGACGGGTATCGAAGGCGAAATTGCCGCGATCGAAATCGTTGGCGAACCGGCTGGCTTCTTCGCTGAGGGTTTGCGGCCGCTGCTTCAGCTCATTAATGAGCGCCTGTTTGTACTGCTCAAAATCGGCCTCGCTCATGTCGCGCAAGCGCTTCTCGGTTTTCGGGTAGAAATCCTGATAGCGCTGGTACAGGTAGGCCGGCTGTTTGCTGTTGCTCTGCAGCAGGAAGCCCACGCCCCACTGGCGGCCCACCGACATCGGGAAGGCGAAGACCGCATACCCCAATTGCTCCTGAGTGCGCAGCTGGCTGTAGAACCACGGCTGAATGATCTGCCCCAGCAGCGAGCTGTAGGCCATGCCGGTCACTTCGTCGTAGCCGGTCGGCACATAGACCGCCGCCAGCGCCGAGTCGGTGCTGCTGCCCACCTGTTGCAGGTTGGCTAGCTGATTCTTGTCCACCACCACGTCTTCGCCGTGCCACCATTCGATGCCGGTACAGCCCAGACGATGTTTCAACGTCGACGCCAACGTGTCGACCTGCTGCTTGCTCATGTTGCCCACCACCAACAGCTCCGGCGTGGCCTCGGCCAGCAGGCTGTCGCGATAGGCCAGCACGTCTTTCAGCGTCAGCGTCTTCAGCACTTCGCGGCGCTCACTGCGTTCGGAATACGGCACGCGGGAAACCATCTGCACCGGCTGAATGGCCAGCTCAAACGCTTTGCCCTTCTCGGCGGCGTCCAACTGCTCCAGGTACCAGGATTTGGCCTGCGCCAGCTGATCTTCCGTCGGCGTGAAGCTGGAATAGCCCTCGATCAGCGCCGTCAACAACTGCGGCAAACGCTGGGTAAAGCCGTTGGCGTTAAACATCAGGCCGTTGTTCGGCGACGTCGAGAAACTCAACCCGCCGACCGACGCCTGATAGCTCAGTTGATCCAGCGCGAGGCCGGCCAGATAATCCGTCAGCGAGAACAGCACCTGGTTGCGCGCGGAATCCATGGTCTTGGCGTTGCGGAAAGCGACGGTGACGTCGGCCTTCGGCTCGTCGGCGAAATAACGGCTCGGCATATACAGCACGCGCAGGCCGGGTTTATCCACCACCATTTCCGGCTTTTTGAACTCGTGCGACGGTTTGGTCAGGGTGAAATCATCCGGAATGTACGGGTTGAGCGCTGGCAACGACAGAGAAATGCCGCTGCCCAGCTGCTGCCACTGCGTAAAGCGCTGTGGCGTGATTTTGTCGACCTGGTAAGGCGCGTTGACGAAATAGGCCGTCTTGTTGTGCGGCTCATCGGGGCTGACGAACCAGATGCGCGCATTTTGCGGCGTCATGGCATCCAGACGTTCAGCGATCGCCTTGGGATCATAACGATCGGCCAGGTAGGGTGCGTCCAGCGCATGCTCAACCGGCACACGCAGCATCGTGTCCACCAGCCATTCGATGTAGTCCATGTCGCGCGTGATCGACGGATAACGGAAGTCCAGATTCAGAACGTGCGAGATTTCGTCGAAATAACTCTGCTTGATGCCTTCGCTGCGCAGCATTTTCAGGTAGTTGAAAATGGCGGCGACGACCTCGTCGCGTTTGGCCAGACCTTTGTCGGTCAGTGAAACGCTGATGGCGAAGACGCCGCCGTTGCGATCGACCATCGGATCCGCGCCGGCATTGATGGCATCCGCCAGCCCCTGCTTCTGCAACCAGTCAGACAGGGTGTTTTTGCTGCGGTTGCCGATCAGGTAGCTGATGTAGGTATCGGTTTTGCTGCGAAACGCGGCGCTGTTGTTATCGATGCGGAACTCGACCTTCAGCTGCTTGCGCGGCTGCGCCGGCACATAGTGAATGATGATTCCCTGCTGTTCCGGCGTCACGGCCGGCACGGTGATCGGCGGCACGCTGGCGTCGTGATTCGGCACGCGGCCAAAGGTTTTCGCCGCAATATCCGCCAACTGCGGCAGCGGCTGATTACCGTACAAAACGCCCATCATCAGGTTGGCGGAGTAGTAGCGTTTATAGAAGCCGGTCAGTTCATCATGCAACTTGCTGTCCGGCTTGTCTTTCAGCGTATCGAGATTGCCGCCGGAGAAGCGCGCGCTCGGGTGCGCCGGGTTAAGGGTTTCCGCGCCGACCTGCGCCATGCGCATGCCGTCGCGCGAACGCGCCATCGTCAATTCGGCGTTCACCGCGTTGCGCTCACGATCGGCATTGCCCGGATCCAGCAGCGGCTCGGCAATGGCGTCGGCCATACGATCGACCGCCGGCTCCAGCGCGTCATTCTCCACTTCCAGATAGAAGGCGGTGCGATAAGAGGCCGTGCTGGCGTTATGGCTGCCGCCGTGCTTTTTCAGGAATTCGGACAGGTTTTCCGGCTCTGGATAGCGTTTGGAGCCCATCAGCACCATATGTTCCAGATAGTGCGCCAAGCCCAGTTGGCTGTTCGGATCTTCGAGCGACCCGACCGGCAATGCCAGCGCCGCCAGCGATTTCGGCGCCTGGGCATCGGACACCAGCAACACCGTCATGCCGTTAGCCAACTTGATCGCCTCGTACTGACGCGGATCGTGTTCGCTCTTGTTGATCTTCTCCGCCAGCGGTTGCCATCCTTGCGCGGCCCAACTCAACGGTGCCCAACACATAGCCAATAATACCAGCCCGGCGATACGGGCCAACTGTCTGCGCATATCCAAAATAAACCCCTATTCTGACGTCGCTACGCCCACTCCCTGACGTTGGCGACGTGCATCAAAACCACATAACCAAATCGGTACTCGCCGGGTTCTTCGCCAATGTGGCGGTCCGAAACACGGCGGGTATATGCCTGTACGTTATGTCAGACCGGGAATTACCCCAATGGTTGAATATAACCTTCGTTATTTTTACCACCTCCCGCTGCACAGCACCACCGGGGGATTGTTACCCCAGGTTATGCCGCGCCACCGGCAGCAGATAACGCTCTGTTTCGGCCAGAATTTGCGCCAAGTATTCATTATCCAATTGGCGGAATACTCGCTGCACGTAGGGATCTTCCCCTTCTCCGGGAATGCGCTGGTCGCCCTGCCAGGCCTGCAGCAATTTGGCTCGGGCCTTAATTTGCGCGTCTTCCTCCCAGTCGATTTGCTGCGTTTCCGGCAGATAGCACTGGCTCAGCCACGCCCAGCCGCTCTTGTTCAGCAACAGCAGCGGCTCACACAGACCGCGTTGATAGCCCGCCAGCAGCTCCGCCAACTGTGCCTGCGCCTCTTCTGGCGCCAGCGCGGCAAAGCGCCAGGCGGAGTTCTTGCGGCCATACATGCGGCTCTCGCCGGTGCCGCCGGCACAGCAATACACCAGGTGCTCCAGCCACAACAATATGCCGTCCACCGCCGACAACGTAGCGGGCCGCCAGCGCAACAGGCCGTCATCCTGCACCTGGTGCAGCCAGCCACTGAGGCGCACGCCGGCGATATCGATATCCAGCTCCAGGCTATGGCTCTGCGCCCGTTCCGCACGCACCTGCTCGGCCAGTTCGCTCATTTCTTCCTGCTGCTTTTGCCAATAAATTTCGCCGAAGGCGCCATAGGGCAACCCACCGGCGGCGCGCACCCGCTGGAATAGCCGCTCGGGATCGTCGCCGTCGATAAGCGTATTCAGCATTTGACTGTTGAACTGGTAACGGCTGAGGTTATCCAGCGTGAAGGGTTCTTCGTCCGGCAACTCGGTCTCTTCCAGGATAAAACTGACGCCCAAGCGCAGCTGGAAGAAGGCACGAATCGGATGGCGATAAAACCGCAGCAGCTCATCCAACGCTATTTGCTGCAGCGCTTCGGCGGGCAGCGGCTGGTTGAACGCCGGATGCGCCGCACCGCGACCATCGGCGGCGGGCAGCCACTCGGCGGCATAGCTTTGCGCCTCCGAGCCCGGCAAGAAATTCTCGGCGGCGAACGGCATGCGCGCATGCCATTTCAGCAAGTGCTCGCCCACTCGGCGGGCGCTGTCGTCTGCACTAAGTTCCTCGTCTCCCGGCAGACAATAGCTTTGCTCCAGGTACTCCAGCAGCTCGGTGACCAGCACCGAAGGATAGCGCGGGCTGTTGTCCTGAATGGAACGGCCGATGAAGCTGATATACAGCCGCTGCTGAGCGGACAAAATCGCTTCCAGGAACAGATAGCGGTCGTCATCGCGACGGCTACGGTCGCCACGTTTGACCTGCTGCGCCATCAGATCGAACCCCAGCGGCGGCAGCGTGCGCGGATACACGCCGTCGTTCATGCCCAGCAGGCACACCACCTTGAACGGAATGGAACGCATCGGCATCAGCGTACAGAAGTTGATTTGCCCGGCGAGGAAGCGCTGACTGATGCGTTCCTGATCGAGGCGCGCCGCCAGATCGTCACGCAGAATGGTCAACGGCACCTCGTCGGGATAGCGCGCCGCCAGGCCAAAATTGATGGCCTGCTGCCACTGCTGTTCGATCAGCGCCAGCACGACTTCGGTGTCACTATCCGCGGCGAAGAAGGCATCCAGCAGTTGCCGGCACAACGGCAGCCACGCCTCGAGCGGGCGCGCTTCGCTCAAGACTTGCCGCCAGTGGCTGAGCTGCGCCAGCAGGTCTGCCAACTGCCCCGCCAACTCGGCGGCCAACCCGCTCGATTCGTCGTAAGGTAAAATGCCCTGCCAATCGCCGGCATTGCTGTCCATCGCGTAGCCAAGCAGCATGCGCGTAATGCCGAAGCGCCAGGTATGCTGGCCAGTGGCGGGCAGATCCAGTTCGCGCACGTTATCGTCGTCCAGGCCCCAGCGAACGCCGGATTCACCAACCCAGTGACGCAGCAGGCGCAGCCCCTCTTCGCCGATGGCGAAACGGGTAGCCAGGGCAGGCACCTCCAGCAGCGCCAGCACCTGTTCCGAGGTAAAGCGGCTTTGCGGCAAATCGAGCAGTGAAATGAACGCCTGCAGCGCCGGATGCGCCTGCCGCGCTTTACGGTCAGAAATGGCGAACGGCAGGTAGCGCTCGGCGGGGGCGTTGCCGAACACAGCCTGAATATAAGGCGTGTAGCTGTCGATATCCGCTACCATCACGATGATGTCGCGCGGTGTCAACGACGGATCCTGCGCCAGCATGGTCAGCAGTTGATCGTGCAGCACCTCCACTTCCCGCTGTGGGCTGTGGCAGGCGTGCAGGCTGAGGGAGCGGTCATTCTCATCAAGCGGGCGTTTGCTGACGCTGCTTTCCAGCGTTTCCGCGGTAATACCGATCACCGCATGATCTTCCAACTCCAGCATGTCGCGCTGAACGGCGTGCAGCATGGTATCCGCCGGGATATCGACAAAGGCGTCGACCTCTTGCGCCCCTTCCATCTGCGACAGCAGATAGAGGTGATCGCGCCCCAGCTTGCCCCAGGAGGCCAACAGCGGGTTGCTGAGCTGCTGCTGGCCTTCGGCGTCAAACAGGCGCGCCGCGTCATCCGGCTCGCGGAACAGCCCCTGCTCACGAGCCTGGTGGTAGTGACGGCGTTTACGGCTCTGCAAGCGGGCCAGGAAAGCGTAATCCTGAATGTCGCCCCAGTAATAACGACAGGGGTTGGTGAACATCAGGTGGATATCGATATGCCGCCCCAGCGCCTGCAGCGCCTCCAAATAAACCGGCGGCAACGCCGAGATGCCGCAGATAAACACCCGCGGCGGCAAACCGGGCGGGCACGTTGTTGCCTGCTCCAGCGCGTGGATAAAGCGGCTGTACAGATTAGCGCGGTGCCATTCCGGCTGCCCCAGCTCACGCGTGTACTCCACCAGCCGCGCCCAGAGCGGCGCCTGCCACTGCTGAGCCTCCGCCAGACCGTCGATGCGCTCACCGCGCTGCCAACTCTCCAGCCACTGCGGGCGATAAACCAAATATTGGTCGAACAGGTCGGCGACCCGGCCGGCCAGCTGATGAATTTTGCGCTTGTCGCCGTCATCGGTCAGATAGTGCTGTAGCGGCGCAAACGCCGGTTGGATCAGCATCTCTGGCAGCAACCACATCAGCTTCCAGGTCATGGCGTCCTTGCTGAAGGCGCTCTCTTTCGGGATATCCGGCAGCACCCGGGTGAACATGTCCCAAATAAAGGTCGCCGGCAGCGGAAACGCGACATTGGCGGCGATGCCGAACTGTTCCGCCAGCTGCATCTGCAGCCATTGCGCCATCCCGGGGCTCTGCACCAGCACCACTTCCTGTTGAAAAGGATCGGCCAACGGATCTCTGGCTATCAGCGCGCTGGTCAGCGTCTTCAATAAATCCAGCTGATTGGAATGATAAACCGTGAACATCAAGGCTCCTTTAAAACAAAAGACATACCGGCTTAAAAGCGGGTGCAATACCAGCGGCTCAGCGTTGCCCACTGCCGCTGCGGCGTTTGTACTCTGACCGTCAATCGGCGGCAATCACTCTCCGCATCGTCAAGCGCCGTCTCGCGTCGCCAATCTTCCGGCAGCGGTTCGGCCTCGAGCCGCCCGGTGACGGCAAACGCCTCCAGCTGCTGATGCGCCAGCCCCCACGCTTGCCGGTAGTGCCACTGGCGCTGGAACGACTGCAACAGCACCTGATGATACTGTAACAAGCCAAGCAGCGACACCGAGAACAGCAAGGCCGCCACTAACACTTCCGGCAGGCTGAAGCCGTTGCGGGATAGCCGCCCTGCCCGAGCGTTAGCCGTCACAATCGGCCAGCCTTTTCTCGGGGCAAAAATCTAACCGACCGCCCGGCTGTGCTTGCACTTTGCCAGCAGCCTCCGTGCCGTTAAAGGTGCCCCATTGATACAGCCATAGCGGTTCACCGCCGCGCATCTCACCAAGGCCGCGGACCGTCACAACGCCCACTCTGGCTGACAGCCGGGCACAGGCAGTCAGTTCCGCGCGTTGCCTGCATAACCAGGCCGCCGCACTCAGCTCGGCGCGTGGCCATCGCTGGCTCATGCCCCAGCTCAGCGCCGAAGCGGCCTGATTGTAAGCCTGAAGATAACGCTGCTGATCGGCGGCCAGTAACAGCGCGTTATCCAATTGCCGATGCTGAGCATTGAGCAACATCAGCCCCAGCGCCAGCAGCAACATCACCGCCGCCAGGGTGCTACCGCCTCGCTGGGTGCGCCGCTTCATGGCAGCGCCGCCATTTCGACGCTCCCGCTCAGACTGCGCCTGATACGCGTATCGCTGGCGGAGCGCCCCGTCAGCGTCAGACGAGCCAACGCTGCGCCGTGATCGCCCCGCTCTATCGCCACATGAAACCGCTCAATGCGCACTTCGTCATGATCGAGCAGCCGCTCCCAGCCGCCGCCGTCGCATTGGCTTACGCCGCGCTGCCCTTCCAAGCCGCCATTGCGCAGCCGATAACCGAAATAACCTGCATCCCCGCCCGAGGTGGGCCATTGCCCGCTGCGGGTGATGTCGTAAGCGACGATAACGCAGCTGCCCGCCGCTTCTCCCGATGCCTGGCCGATCAGCAACGGACGGCCTGCGCACTGCCCGGCGCAAAAACCGGCGCGGCGCAGATCTTTCTCAATGCCGAACGCCAGCTGGCGCAGCGTTGACTCCAGCCGAAAGTGCTGACCAACGGCCACGTTCTGCTGGCGTAACAGCGGGTAAGTTTTTGCCGCGCCAAGCGCGATCACGCTGCCGAACACCAGCGCCAACATGACCTCCGGCAGAGTAAAACCGCGTTCGACAGTCAGCATGGCGCGATCCCCCTTATCCGGAGCCCTTCGCTGCATAAACGCAGCCGCCCTCGGGCAGACAGCACTAGCCGCAGGCCGCCTGCCTCATTGCTGAGCTGGATATGCCCCGCCTGCGCAGTATTGCGCAAACCGTAAAACCCGATTTCTTTGTCGGTATAACCGCTCAGCGCAACGTCGCGATAAAACGGTGAAAAAACGGGGCCTTCGGCTGAACCACAATCCGGCGGCGGCACGCCACCGCCCAGACACCAAGGCGTGCCGCTCTTGAACCACAGCAGCGTCGTGCGGTTACGCCAGTTGGCGTCCGCCTGCAATCGCAGCAAAAACGCCAGCAGTTGTTGGGCCGTGTGTTCCAGCCGCAGCGCTTGCTGATGATAGCGCCATTGCCCGACGCCCCAGCCGGTAAGCATGCCGGCGATCAATATCGCCGCTAACAGTTCAATCAGCGTCATGCCACGCTGGCGGTCATCAATGTTCGAGAGAGTCTTGTCTTTCATGCGGCCAGTGTAAGGGCCGTAACAAAGCGGTAAAGCCGTATGCGCAAGCCTTGCGGCAAGCTGCGCAATGTTTTCTCAGTAGTGACAAGTGGCGACAATAAAATGCGGCGCAGTGCGCAATGCGCATAAAAAAAGGGGCGCAATCGCTGCGCCCCTGGTGTGATGCGGTTAAGGTCAGATCGCGACCGGCGCCTTGATGGCCGGATGCGGATCGTAACCTTCGATCTCGAAGTCTTCGAAACGGTAATCGAACAGCGAAGCCGGCTTGCGTTTGATCACCAGTTTCGGCAACGGACGCGGTTCACGCGTCAGCTGCAGCCGCGTCTGTTCCATGTGGTTGCTGTACAGGTGGGTATCGCCGCCAGTCCAGACGAAATCACCCACTTCCAGATCGCACTGCTGCGCCATCATGTGCACCAACAGCGCATAGCTGGCGATGTTGAACGGCAGGCCCAGGAACACGTCGCAGGAACGCTGGTACAGCTGGCAAGAGAGCTTGCCGTCCGCCACGTAGAACTGGAAGAACGCGTGGCACGGCGCCAGCGCCATCTGGTCCAGCTCACCGACGTTCCAGGCGGAAACGATGATGCGGCGCGAATCCGGATCCTGCTTCAGCTGTTGGAGCACGTTGCTCAGCTGATCGATCTGACGACCATCCGCCGCCCCCCAGGCGCGCCACTGCTTGCCGTACACCGGGCCAAGATCGCCGTTTTCATCGGCCCACTCGTCCCAAATGGTGACCTTGTTGTCACGCAGGTAGGCGGTGTTGGTATCGCCGTTCAGGAACCACAACAGCTCATGAATGATCGAACGCAGGTGACATTTTTTCGTGGTCACCAACGGAAAGCCATCCTGCAAATTGAAACGCATCTGGTGGCCGAAAATCGACAACGTGCCAGTGCCGGTACGGTCGGCTTTAGGAGTGCCCTCGGCGAGCACCTTGTTCATCAAATCCAGATACTGTTTCATTTGTCCCTCACGACAGTTGTTGCTGCGGGCGACGACGGTACGCCCAAATCATCATAATAATACCGGCCACCACCATCGGGATGGACAGGATCTGCCCCATGCTGATCACGCCGTCGAACAGGCCAAGCTGGGCATCCGGCTGGCGGAACGCTTCGACGATAATGCGGAATGCGCCATAACCGATCAGGAACAGGCCCGATACGGCACCCATCGGCCGCGGCTTGCGGATGAACAGGTTCAGAATGATAAACAGCACCACGCCTTCCAGCAGCAGTTCATACAGCTGGGACGGGTGACGCGGCAGCACGCCGTACTGGTTCAGCAGCGGCAGCAGAGAAGGATCGGCGGCGGCGAGCGCCACGTCTTCGCTGCGCGAGCTTGGGAACAGCATCGCCCAAGGGGTGTCGGTAGTCACGCGGCCCCACAGTTCACCGTTGATGAAGTTGCCGAGGCGGCCGGCGCCCAAACCGAACGGGATCAATGGCGCGATAAAATCGGAAACCTGGAAGAAGGTGCGTTTGGTGCGACGAGCGAACCAGAACATCACCAGAATCACCCCCATCAAACCGCCGTGGAACGACATGCCGCCATCCCAGACCTTGAACAGATAGAGCGGATTATCCAGGAACAACGGCAGGTTGTAGAACAGCACATAGCCCACGCGGCCGCCGACGAATACGCCCAGGAAACCGGCGTAGAGCAGGTTTTCCACTTCGTCTTTGGTCCAGCCGCTGCCCGGCTTGTTGGCGCGGCGCACCGCCAGCCACATGGCAAAAACGAAGCCGACCAGATACATCAGGCCGTACCAATGCAAAGAAACCGGGCCAATGGAGAAAATGACCGGATCAAATTTAGGAAACGCCAGATAGCTATTGCTCATCTATCACCACAACATGTCTGTTATTTTTCCCCATGCGGGGGCGGCAGGTGCCAAACGGCGACGGACATTACCTCGCGCCTTGCAAACGGCAGCATTGGCCGCTGCGGTTTGCAAGACGACGAACATGCGTCGCGCTGAGGTTGCGCATCATAACATAGGCTTAGCGCGGTCCGGGCCGGCAGCGCGGGAAAAGTTCTGTAAAAAAATCACATCGCGCGGCGATTATCTGCCGCCGCGAATCAACCCGCCCATGCCGCGTCGCTCCATAAACGCCGCCACCAAATGGCGCACTTCCGTGGTCATTTGGGTGTTCAACACCCGGAGCGCCAACACTTCCGCGTCGGCAAGGTCGATATGTCGCAGCAGGTATTTGATGCGCGCCACGCTGCGGCCGTTCATGCTCAGATTGCGATAGCCCATGCCCACCAGCAACAGCGCGCCCATCGGATCGCCGGCCAGTTCACCGCACAGGCTAAGCTGCAGCCCGGCCGCTTTCCCCTGTTCGGCGATCAGCTTCAGCACCTGCAGCATCGCGGGATGCAGACTGTCGTACAGCGAGGCTACCCGCGTGTTGTTGCGATCCACCGCCAGCAGGTACTGGGTCAAATCGTTGGTGCCTACCGAGATGAAGTCGACGCGCCCGGCCAAATGCGGGATCAGGAAAATCATCGACGGCACTTCCAGCATCACGCCGATTTTCGGTTTCGGGATCGCGTAGCCAAGCACCTCTTCCACCTCGCGCCCGGCGCGGTCAATCAGGCGCTTGGCCTCATCGACCTCTTCCAGGCTGGTGACCATCGGCAGCAAAATGCCCAGGTTGCCGGTGCCGGCATTGGCGCGCAGCATGGCGCGCACCTGTATCAAAAAGATCTCCGGCTGGTCCAGAGTGATGCGAATGCCGCGCCAGCCCAGGCAGGGATTTTCTTCGCTGATCGGCATGTAGGGCAGTTGCTTGTCGGCGCCGATGTCTAGCGTGCGCAACGTGACTGGTTTGTTGGGGTAAAGCTGCAACATACCTTGATACTGCGCGACCTGTTCTTCTTCGGAAGGGAAACCGCTTTGCAACATGAACGGAATTTCAGTGCGGTACAATCCCACGCCGTCCACCCGGCCGCCCAACAGCTGTTCATGTTCCGGGCTGAGGCCGGCGTTCAACATCACCTGAACGCGTTCGCCGCTTTTCAACTGCGCCGGCTGTTCGACGTCGTCTTCCGCCAGCTTGCTCAGTTCCTGTTCTTCGCTGATCAGCCGTTGGTATTCCTGCACCAGCACCGGCTCAGGATCGACCAGCAGTTCGCCGCGATACCCATCAACGATCAGCAGCCGCTGGCTGAGCAGAGAAGGCTGGATGTCGGCGCCCATCACCGTCGGCACGCCCATCGCCCGCACCAAAATCGCCGCATGCGAGTTGGCGGCGCCGTCGCGCACCACCACGCCGACCAGGCGATCCTGCGGCACTTCGGCCAGCAATGTCGCGGTCAGTTCATCCGCCACCAGCACAAAACGCGCCGGCCACTGGGTGGCGCCCTGAGTGGTGTCGTCGAGGTGGAACAGCAGGCGCTGGCCCAGCGCGCGCAGGTCGCTGCCGCGCTCGCGCATATAGGTGTCCTGCAGTTTGGCGAACTGTTCGGCAAAGGCTTCTATCACCTGCTTCACCGCCCATTCCGCCACCGAGCCGTTATCAATTTCGGCGAACAATTCGCGCTTAAGGCGGGCATCGTTTAGCAGGTGAGAATAAAGATCGAAGATCGCCGCGCTCTCTTTTTGCGAGCTGGCGGCAAAACGCTTGCTGAAGCGACGAAATTCGGCGCCGGCCTCTTCCAGCGCCAACGTCAGGCGCTCGCGCTCGCTGGCGGTGTCCAGCGTCGACGCGCGGTAAACCTGATCGAGCGAAGGCTGGCTGCTGTCCTGCCACCCTTCCGCCACCGCCACGCCGGGCGAGGCCGCCAGCGCGCGCACGCGCGTTTGGCGATACTGGCCGAAAATGGCGTTAAGCTGCGACTGTGAAAGGATCCCGGCCATCTGCGTGGCCAGGGTGACCATGAAAGACTCTTCGCTTTCGTCGAACTGGCGCAGCTCACGCTGCTGCACCACCAGCACGCCCAACAGCTGGCGCCGGTGAATGATTGGCACCCCGAGGAAGGATCGGAAACGATCCTCTTTCACCTGAGGGACATATTTGAAACTGGGATGGCTTTGAGCATCGGCCAGGTTGATAGGCTCGGCCCGGCGGCCGACCAACCCGACGACGCCCTCGTCAAACGCCAATGCGATAGTGCGCCCGCGCGGCTTTTTCAGACCGCGCGTGGCCATCAGGTAGTAGCAGCGGCGATCGTTGTCCGCCAGGTAGATGGAACACACTTCGGTGTCCATCGCCAGACAGGTTTCATTGACCAGCAGATCCAGCGCATCCGTCAGACTGGCCGCCGCGGCCACCTTCTCTACAATTTCTCGCAAGCGCGTGAGCATAGTCGGCTTAACTTAACCTCTCTTTCGGCGATAAGCGGGGGCCTGCCGCGGCGCCGCCTGCTCTTGCATCGGCATCACGGTCACGGCGAATTCTTTCATCACCCGGCGGTAAACGTCGCGTTTGAACGACACCACCTGGCGCACCGGATACCAAAAGCTCACCCAGCGCCAACCGTCGAACTCCGGCGTGCTGCTGCGCTGCATATTGATATCAGCGTCATTGCACAGTAGCTGCAACAAAAACCATTTTTGCTTTTGGCCGATACAAACCGGCTTTGTGTCCCAACGCACCAAACGTTTCGGCAATTTATAGCGCAACCAGTTGCGGGTCGAAGCCAGGATGCGCACATCCTTTTTACTCAGCCCCACTTCTTCGAACAGCTCACGGTACATCGCCTGCTCCGCAGTTTCGCCAGGGTTAATCCCACCTTGGGGAAACTGCCAGGAGTGCTGACCGTAACGGCGGGCCCATAAGACCTGCCCCTGACGATTACAGATTACGATACCAACATTCGGGCGGTAGCCATCATCATCGATCACCGGACTACCTCGATAAGCTTAAATTCGCATAGATGTCCTGATTGTTTCACACAAGCTACAGGCGGTAAACCACTGCTTTACGGTGCTGCGGGCCGGATAACATTGGGATAACTCACAGATATAGGCAAAGTTATAAACATACCCCAGCCTTTTAAGCCGGTTTTATTCACTTTTTCTGTGGATAGGTGTGTGCAGAACTCGAGGGATAAGCCGGTAAAACTCTCACACCCTCAAATATCCCCTCATACCGAAAAACACATATTTACCTTAAAAACATATAATTAAACGACAACACGCAATGATGAACAGGTCAAAAATGTGATCTATGCACGGTAAGGATCTTACCCTGGCGAAAGATCCACCAACGCCGTTTTTATCCACAGATTATGCGGGCAAGTTACGCACAAAACGGACAAATTCGTAAAAAACCGCCTGAGTCAAGGCTGTAAATTGAACCAGTGATCGGCAAAAATTTGGGTTATCCCATAAATCTGTGGATAAATAGGTGTAAGATCCTGTTTATTGTCGGTGGCTTCAGGTGAACAAGCCCCGTGAGTGTATTGTCGACCACGTAAGGAAAGAAAAAAAGTCATGTAAAATCATGCTACTATTATTCTTTTCCCCAGGCGACAGCGGTTATCGCTCGCCGCGTATAATTGCAGTACATTTTTCAACCAAATTCGACAGGCTTGATTTATGGCATTTTTATCCCCTTTGCCGCCCCCGCCGGAAAATGAACGGCAGCTGTTCGAGCGCGCTCAGGCGCTGGCCGGCTTCAGCTTTGGTGAACTGGCCGCCCGTGCGCAATTGCCGATCCCCAAGGATCTGAAACGCGATAAGGGTTGGGTGGGCATGCTGCTGGAGCTGTATCTCGGCGCCATGGCCGGCAGCAAACCGGAACAGGATTTTCCCGAGCTGGGCATTGAGCTGAAAACCATTCCTGTCGACGCCGCCGGCAAACCGCTGGAAACCACGTTTGTCTGCGTCGCCCCGCTCACCGGCAACAGCGGCGTCACCTGGGCCAGCAGCCACGTTCGCCACAAGCTGGCGCGCGTGTTATGGATACCGGTAGAAGGCGAACGGCAGATCCCGCTAGCCCAGCGCCGCGTCGGTTCGCCGCTGCTGTGGAGCCCGAGCGCGGCAGAAGAAGAGAGGTTGCGCCGCGATTGGGAAGAACTGATGGATCTGATCGTGCTCGGTCACGTAGAACGCATCACCGCGCGCCACGGCGAAGTGCTGCAACTGCGCCCCAAAGCGGCCAACAACAAGGCGCTCACCGAAGCCATCGGCGAACAGGGGCAACCTATCATGACGCTGCCGCGCGGTTTCTATCTGAAAAAGGGTTTTACCGGCGCGCTGCTGGCAAGACATTTCTCAATCTAGGCGATTTCGTTTAACTCTGGTTTAGCTAACCCTGTCAGCGCCGCGATAAACGCGTATAATTCACACTTTGCATTTATTTAGTATTAAGGTGTGTCGGGCAATGTTCGAATGGATTATGGATCCCAATGCCTGGTTAGCGTTAGGTACGCTAACCATTCTTGAGATCGTACTGGGTATTGATAACATCATTTTTCTGTCGCTGGTGGTGGCCAAGCTGCCCAAAGCGCAACAGAACAAAGCTCGCCGGCTCGGGCTGGCCGCCGCCATGATTATGCGTCTGGCGCTGTTGGCCTCCATAGCCTGGGTGATCCGCTTGACGCACCCGCTGTTCACCGTGCTGGATCACTCTATTTCCGCCCGCGATTTGATCCTGCTGCTGGGGGGATTGTTCCTGATCTGGAAAGCCAGCAAAGAGATCCACGAAACCATCGAGGGGTCGGAAGAAGAGCACCACACCAAGGTGCACAGCTTCTTCGGCGCGATCGTGCAAATCATGCTGTTGGATATCATCTTCAGTCTGGACTCGGTGATTACCGCCGTGGGCCTCTCCGACCATCTGTTCATCATGATGGCGGCGGTGGTGATCGCCGTCGGCGTGATGATGTTCGCCGCCCGGCCGATCGGCGAATTCGTCAATCGCCATCCGTCGGTAAAAATGCTGGCGCTGGCGTTCCTGATCCTGGTGGGCTTCACGCTGATGCTGGAAAGCTTCCAGGTGCACGTGCCGAAAGGCTACATCTACTTCGCCATGTTCTTCTCCATGTCAGTAGAGGCGCTCAATCTGATGCGCAGCAAGAAAAACCGTTCGCCGGAATAACCCTACGCGGAGGCCGCCATCGGCGGCTTCCGCCGTTTCGTTGCCCCCTCATTTCACTTTTTCTTATCAGATAAAGACTTATCTGAGACGCCCCCGGCCAAGAGTTTGCTAATCTTGAAAGAACATTGTTTTCTGCATAATCGAGGATCCGCAGGATGAAAAAGTGGGTAATGGCAGTGTCTGCGCTGGTGATGGCCGCCGGTTTGGCGGGATGTTCCAGCGACTACGTCATGGCGACCAAAGACGGCAACATGATCCTGACGCAAGGCAAACCAGAGATCGACACAGACACCGGACTCATCAGTTATAAAGATGAGAAAGGCAACCACCGCCAGATCAACGGCGATCAGGTTTCCCAGGTTATCGAACGCTAATCACCGCCCGCCGGCTATCGCCCGCTCGAGCGCGGTAGCCCTCATTCGTGTCCGCACGGAATCCGCTTCCCCCATCTTCACCGCTTGGTTATAGTCAGGAAAGGCGACATCGCCGCCCGACGGACTTTGCGCCGTCTTCTGAATTGGGCTCCTGTTTCACCGGGCCGCACGGCCCGTCAGCGCTAACAAGAAAGGAAGGCCGTTAATGCAATACCACCGTATTCCCCACAGTTCTTTAGAAGTGAGCGTGCTGGGACTGGGCACCATGACCTTTGGCGAACAGAACAGCGAAGCCGACGCCCATGCGCAACTGGACTATGCATTGGCCGCAGGCGTGAACCTGATAGACACCGCCGAACTGTATCCGGTGCCGCCCCGCCCGGAAACCCAGGGCCTGACCGAGAGCTATATCGGCAGTTGGATCAAAGCGCGCGGCAATCGCGAAAAAATCGTCCTGGCCAGCAAAGTCTCGGGCCCGGTGCGCGGCACTGACAGCAGCATCCGCCCGCAGCAGGCGCTCGATCGCAAAAACATCCGCGCCGCGCTGGACGCCAGCCTCAAGCGGCTGAACACCGATTATCTCGATCTTTACCAATTGCACTGGCCGCAGCGCGCCACCAACTGCTTTGGCAAACTCAACTATCAATATACCGATGACAAAGCCACGGTCACGCTGCTGGAAACCCTGGAGGCGCTGACCGAGCAGGTGCGCGCCGGTAAAATTCGCTATATCGGGGTCTCCAACGAAACGCCCTGGGGCGTGATGCGCTATCTGCAGCTGGCGGAGAAACACGAGCTGCCGCGCATCGTGTCGATCCAAAACCCGTACAGCCTGCTGAACCGCAGCTTTGAGATTGGCCTGGCCGAAATCAGCCAGCACGAAGGGGTAGAACTGCTGGCCTATTCCAGCCTGGCGTTCGGTACGCTGAGCGGTAAATACCTCAACGGCGCTAAACCGGCCGGTGCGCGCAATACGCTGTTCACCCGCTTCAATCGTTATTCAGGGCAGCAAACCCAGCTGGCGATCGCCGAATACGTGGCGCTGGCCAAAAAACACGGGCTGGACCCTTCGCAGATGGCGCTGGCCTTCGTGCGTCAACAGCCGTTCGTCGCCAGCACCCTGTTGGGCGCCACCTCGGTGGAGCAGTTGAAAATCAACCTCGACAGCCTCGACGTGATTCTGGATGAGGAAGTGCTGCAGGCGCTCGAAGAAATCCACACCCGTTTTACCATTCCGGCACCTTAATACCCTGAGGGCGCAGCCAGGCTGCGCCCCGTTTCACCGCCGCTGCGACCACCACAACGCGCAAATCGCCAGCGCAAACACCACGCCAAACCCTACGCCGACGCCCACTACTGGCACGCCCAGCTTCACGACCAAAGAATACAGGCCCAGCATCAGCAACATGGCGGCGTTTTCACCCAGGTTTTGCACCGCGATCGCATTGCCGGCGCCGACCGAATGTTTGCCCCGCTCCTGCAGCAACGCATTGAGCGGTACGACGAAGAAGCCTCCCAGCATGCCGATGATCGCCAGCAAGACGTAGGCATTGAGCATGGTCGTTTGCAGCGCAAATACCGCGACCGCGACGCCGATCAGGATCCCGGCCGGCATACAGCGTTTCACCGTCTCCAGCGTGACGAAGCGCGCGGCGGTGCCGGCGCCCACCACGATGCCGACGGCCACCATGGCGTTCAGCAGCGTCGGCGTGGCATTATCGGCAATACCCAGCGCCACCGGCACCCACAGCACCAACAGAAAACGCAGCGTCACGCCGGCCCCCCAAAACAGGCTGGTGCCAATCAAGGAGAAACGCGTCTGCCCATCGCGCCACAGCGTAACGCAGGCGGTAAAGAAACTGTTCGTCATGGCCCGCGGCCGCCATGAAGCCCCCGGGCGCGCTGCCGCCAGACGCGGAATATACAGGTTGGCGACCACGGCCCCCGCATAAACCAAGGCGCAGGCCGCCAGCGCCGCGACCACATGCCAGTCCGCCAGAATACCGCCGGCCACCGAACCGGTCAGAATGGCCGCGATGGTCGAGGCTTCGATCAGGCCGTTAGCCTTGACCAGTTTCTCGCCGCTGGTGATCTCGCCCAGAATGCCGTATTTGGCCGGTGAATATGCGGCGGCCCCCACGCCGACCAGGCTGTAACCCAGGAACGGGTTCCCCCCAAAACAGATCGCCAACGCCCCCGCCAATTTCAGGGCGTTGGCGAACATCATCACCCGCCCTTTGGCAAAGCTGTCGGCGACCTGGCCGACAAACGGAGCCAGAATGATATAGGTGGCGACGAAGGCCATCTGCAGGATCGGCTGGCTCCAGTCCGGATACAGCTGCTGCTTGATCAACGCCAGCGTGGCGAACAGCAATGCATTGTCGCCGAACGCCGAGAGGAACTGCGCGCTGATCACCGCGATCATGCCGCGTGACAACAAAGGGGATTCGGTCGAAGGATTCATCAGGCACTCTCCGGCTGTTCGGCCATATGACGCAGGGTGACGAAATCGGGTTTGCCGCTGCCGAGCACCGGCAGCGTTTTCAACAGGCGAATATCGCGCGGCACCGCCAGCTCCGGGCTGCCCAGCTCGCGCGCCACCCGCAGCAATGCCTCGCGGGTAATGGCGGGATCGGTGGTGAACAGCACCAACGCCTCCCCCTTGCTGCTGTCGCTTTTGACCGTGGCGGCATGCAGCTTTTCCGGCGACAGCCGTTGCGCCAGCAGTTCGACGCTCTCGAGCGACACCATCTCCCCCGCCAGCTTGGCGAAGCGTTTCACGCGGCCGCGAATGGTGCAGTAACCCTGCTCATCCAGGCTGACGATATCACCGGTGTCATACCAGCCCGGCTGCAACACGCCGTTCGCATCTTCCGCCGCCGGCGGTTCCAGCTCACCGGGGCGTTCAACCCGCAGATAACCTTTCATGATATTCGGCCCCTTCAGCTGCAGACGGCCGCCGTTATCGATGCCCGGCACCGCGATCAGACGCGCCTCCATCTGCGGCATGATGCGGCCGACGGTGCCCACCTTGGTCGCCAGCGGCACGTTGATCGAGACCACCGGCGCGCACTCGGTCACGCCATAGCCTTCCAGAATGCGGATGCCGTATTTGTCCTGATAGATCTGTTTGGTGCTGTCCGCCAGTTTCTCCGCGCCGGCCACGACATAGCGCAGGCGGGCAAAATCATACGGATGCGCGAAGCGCGCATAGTTGTTAAGGAAGGTCGCCGTGCCGAACAGCACCGTGCAGTTACGGTCATACACCAGCTCCGGCACCACGCGATAGTGCAGCGGGCTGGGGTAGAGGAAAATGCGGCTGCCGGTGATCAGCGGCGTAAGCAGCCCCACCGTCAGGCCGAACGAGTGGAACAGCGGCAGCGACGACATGAAGCGGTCGCGCGGCGTGAAATCGGCGATGGTGCGGATTTGTTCTACGTTGGCCAGCAAGCTGGCGTGCGAATGCACCACGCCCTTGGGGTGGCCTTCAGATCCAGACGTGAACAGGATCAGCGCCGCGTCCTCCGGGCGTTGCGGCAACGCCGCGCGTTGCGGCTGCAGCAAGTGACGCAGGATCCACAGCTTATCCGCCAGCGTGACGGTGTCTTTCAGATCTTCCAGATACACCCAGTTAGCCTGCGGCACCTGTTCCGGCAGGTGGGTCAGCTTGCCCTTCTCCAGAAACTGGCGCGAGGTGACGATGGTCTTGATGCCGGCGGCCGTCATCGCGCTGTTCAGGCCCTTGGCGCCGGCGGTGTAGTTGAGCATCGCCGGAATGCGATTGCGCAGCGAAGCGCCGAAGATCGCCGCCGCGGTGATAGTGGCGTTCGGCAACAGCAGCCCGACGTGTTCCCCTTCGGCGGTAAAGCGTTGCAGAATGCGGCTGACACCCAGCGATTTTTTGATCAGCGTCTGGTAGCTGTCTTCTTTGAAAGCGATGTCTTCGATACACGGTTTTCGGCGCCCATAGCGGTGCTGCGCCGCCAGCAAGGCATGGAACAGCGTCTGCGGTTCGCGCGTGTCCATCCGCGCCCGCATCATAATCTGCATCAGCCGATCGCCCGCCAACGCCCGGCGATCGCGCGCACGCGGCGCCTCCGGCATCGGCAGCGTGGTCGGCGGCAAGATGCGAATGTTGATTTGCGGGAACCAGCGGATCTTGAACACCCCGGCCATACGGCCGAACGGGCTGAATTCGGGGCCGTCTATCCGCACCGGCACCACGGTGGCGCCCGATTTGGCGGCGATAAACGCCGCGCCGTCGTAGATTTTCATCAGCGCGCCGGTCACGGTGATGCGCCCTTCAGGGAACACCACGATCGGCCGTCCCTGTTCGACCATCCGCACCAGCTGCTTGATGGCCATCGGCTTGGTAGGATCGAGCGAGACAAAATCGATGTAAGGCCGCAGCCAGCGCATAAACCAGCTCTCGCCGATGCTGGCGTAAACCGCAAACACCGGTTTTATCGGCAGGAATAGCGCCAACAGCACGCCGTCGAGGAAAGAGACGTGGTTCGGCGTAATCAGTAATTTTTGCCGTTCGAAGTGCTGGACGTCCCCTTCGACCCGAACCCGAAACAACAGGCGAAACAGCGCGCGCAGCAGTGAAAAGATCATGCCCTTCTCCCTTGGCCATGGAGGCGTAAATCGTTGTAGGGAAAAGAATACTATATGGCAGGCAAAAAAAAACCTACGCATCCGCGTAGGTTGGTGCAATTGAAAATGGCTTCAACATACAGAGTATGCTGATTTCTCACCAATCAATACCTCTGGGATCACCTACTCTAGAGAGATGTCGTGCAGGAAACTACCGCCGAATCGCAAGAGTTCTGCTCCAAATGCAACCAGCTGTAAATTTCCCGCGTTCTGTTGTAATAACTCAATGAAACTTAAATAATCCTCACGACGGAAAGATCAATAATGATGCGTCATCCGCAGGAAGCGAGTGAGGGGAGCAAAAAGACCATGCGCATATGCAGGTAAGTGCAGCACATGAGGGTTCGGCCTAATCGAGACTGAAGCAGATCCTTTAATCCCTCTTGTATCATCCACGCTAAAGAAATCAATTACGAAAACTATTTTCAAACGCAAGAGCCAAGTTAGACGTGATATCCAACGTGTCATTTTGATCAACGTATGCAATGCGTTTTCTTGCTTTTCAAGCACGGTAACAATAAAAAGACAAAGTCAAAAAGCGCTAGCTAACAACAGAGCCACCTCCAGACCTTGCTGTTATCGTGATCTCACGGCAAAAGTGCGCGCCGAGGATAATTAATTATTAATAATTAAAAAAACCGCAAGCAATAAAACCTATGCACTAACAACCAAACAGAATTAATAATTAAAATTGAATAATAAAAACCAATAAATCAGAATATAAATCTATTTTGATGTAAATTTTTAGCAGAATATTGCAAGAATTGAGATTGAAAAATAAAATAACCCTGCATTGAATCGCTAGTAAAAAATTGCGACATCCTTGCTTTATATTTTCAAGCAATACGACTTGTATTTATTTAGTGGCATATTCTCAGAAGGAAACCTGAATGAAGAAATATTTATTTTTAGCCCTGCTACCTCTGTCGTGCACGAGCGTACTGGCCGCAAAAACAGCCAGTACGTCTGTAGATTTCTCCGGAGAAATTTACAATAACACCAGCTGCAGTATTGCTGCCAACACCAATAGCATTGATCTTGGCCGCCATTCCAGCGAAGCTTTTGATAAAGTAAATCCTGTCCAGTTGGAAGGCAACGGCATGGGCAGCATCCCGTTCAGCGTAAACTGCACGGCACCGACCAGCATGGGCATTGAAGTTACCAGCGCCAGCGGCGATGCCGATTATCAATATATGGACAGAAGCTTCACCGCATCGCTGGCAAAAGACGCCAGCAATAAAGATATCGCCGTGCTGGGCCTTGCACTGTCAGATATCGCTATGGATGGTGAAACCGTGCGTGCGGCGCTGATTCCTGAAGGCGATGATATTTTTGATTTGACCAATGTAACTGACGGTGCAGATCACGAAAAGGCTATTTTCTCTGTTGCCTCAGGTAATCGCTTTGCGGTCACATCAGATGCTAATTACGACAACATGGCGATCGGTCAGAACCTGAGCGGCACATTCAACTACCGTTCATTCCTTACCCCGCTTAGCTACATTGATGATAAAAGCATCCAAATGCAAGACAGCATTGCATTGCAAGCTTCTGTGAATCTTTCGGTTCACTACCTGTAATCACCAGGTGGGGACACTTCGCTGCCCCCACTTATTTCAGCCTCTTTGTTTGGCAAAATACCTTAACGTCCTTTGACTAGAGTTCGTTATTCTCCGCTATTCAGGAAATAAAATGAAAGGTCTCATCCATTATCTCACCGCAATATTTATATTGCTTACTCCATTTTATGGCCAAGCAACCATTAAACTGGAAAAAATAAGCCTCTTGGTCAATCAAGAGAAAGGAGAGACAACGGTAAGAGTCGATAATATCGGTAATTATCCTGTATTGCTATTCTCATCCGTTGTTAAAAATGCATTAAGCAAGCAAGGAGAAGATCCCTTATTCATTCTTTCTCCGCCAGCCGCGCGTATTGATCCGGGTAAATCTCAGCTGGTACGCGTCATGCTTGCCGATCCCTCGGGACTTGATAAAACCCGTCAGCAAATGCGCCATATCTATTTCCAGGAAATTCCCGATATGGGAGAAAAAAGCAACCAGCTTAAGGTGAATACTCGGCATCGGGTCGTCGCTATCGCCACACCCTCCGCGCTGGTGGAAAACAAATCTCCCTGGCAAACCTTGCATTGGCAACAAAATGGGCATTCTATACAAGTCAAAAATCTCAGCCCTTACGTTATCAGGTTAGCCCCTTCCATCACCGTACAACCCAGTAACCAGCAGTTTGTTTTAGAACAACCTTATTTGCTGCCTGGGCAAACGATCGGTACACGTAAGAGCGATAGGCTTACCAGCCCCCCCTCCCGTTTGCACTTCACGCCAATCAGTAACACGGGGCGCGCCATACCCGATATCACGGTCAACCTTGCCCCAATCCAGTGAGGCAGCCTTTGAAATTGCATATACCGCTACGTCTGCTGGCGTTTTGTCTGCCTATAGGCTATGCCTCGACCAGCCTGGCTGACTACGATATTGAAATGATGCGCGCACTTGGATTACCCAGTGAGATTGCTGATTACTTTTCCTCTGGAGCGAAATTCCCCGCAGGAAAACAAGCGCTATTCATCAACGTCAACGGACAAAATCATGGACGACATGAAGTCAACATAGACAAACAAGGCGAATGGCAATACGACGCTGAACTCGTAGAAAGCCTAGGGTTATACCCCTGCAAGCTCAACACTCAGGCAGATATGCTGATGAGCCAATGTTATCAAGGCGGCCGCATCGACAATGAAACCGGTAATAATCAATTGATTTTGCTGTTGCCCGAGCGCTATATCCGTCGACAACCGGCGGACTATGAATTTGGCGGCCATGCCCTGATGCTGAATTATACCGCGAGCCGATTCGACAGCCAAAATCACAGCAGTGATTACGCGGCGTTGGAAACCGGCTTTAACAGCAATAATTGGCTGTTTCGCCATAATGGCACCTATAACAAGTCAGAACGACATCAGGGGTACACGCCTTATAATAGTTATCTGCAGCGGACATTGACGGATCACGACGCCATGATGCGTTTGGGACGAGCGACGTTATCAGATTCGCTTTACAGCGGCATTACCTTAGATGGCCTGCAATGGCTGCCTGACTCGTCGTTGTCATTGAGTCAACGCAGTGATGTGCCGGTAGTCGAAGGTATCGCCGAGAGCCAAGCCAAGGTTGAGATTTTTCAGAATGGCAGATTAGTTTACGCTACGCAGGTGCAGCCGGGCACTTTCCGCCTGACCGATATCCCTGCGCAGTTCGACGCGGTCGATTTGTCCGTCACCGTCACGGAAAGTAACGGTAGCCGCAAACAATTCATCGTCCCTTATCTGACGACCTCAGGACGCTCTACTCCCCGCCAGGGCAGTTACTCCCTTGCTCTCGGGCGCACTCACAGCCTGGAAAAAAGTACAGAAATGCCTTTCATCACTGGCTCATTCTCTTTGCCATGGCTCAACCACCACCAGGTGAGAGGGGGAAGTTTCCTCAGCCGCGATTATCGCGGCATCGCCGCCGGTTATAGCGTTGCCAATAGCGATTATCGTTTTACAGCCTTGAGCCACGTGGCGCAGTCGCCAAGTGGAAAGGGCACCAAGCTGCAGCTGAATAGTGCATTGCCCCTGATAAAAAACCTTAAGCTGAACGCCGGTTACAGCATCCAGTCAGAGCGATACCGTTCGCCCACACAGCTTCGTTCTCCACGTAAAGATGACGGCGAAGGAACTTATTGGCCTGTATCGCACGGTGCATCATCTTCACACCAACGTCAAAGCTACAGCCTGGGCCTAGGCTGGCACCATAAATACATTGGAAATCTATCTTTAGGCGTTACACGCGTTGAAGGGGGAGATAAGCAACAAAATCAACGAGTCTACGCCTTCTGGAACCGTCAATTTGGCGCAGCCACCGTTGGCGTTAGCCTGGAAAAAGAGCGCAGCCGCGAGGTTCGCGATAACGATACCAGGGTGTTCGCCACCCTTTCATTACCTCTGGGAAAAAACCGACGTTATAGCGCCAATATGATAAGCAACGGAAGACATCGTAGCATCAGCAATTCGCTTTCCGGCCAAGCGTTGAATGGCGATCTGGCTTATGGATTCAATGCAACACAGGGCACCCAATCCAACAACGGCACCTACTCAGGCAATGTGAACTATTTGAGTCCGTTCACAACGCTTTCCGGCAGCTATAGCCATCTGTCAGAAAATCAGCAGGCATTTTACTACAGTGCCTCTGGCTCCCTGGTGGCAGACAGCAGCGGTCTAACGCTCTCACCACAGAAAATCGGCGATACCTTCGGCGTCTTGACGATACCGGGCCTCGCCGGAGTCAGCGTGTCTACGCCAGGCGGCAAGGTGAAAACCTATGGCAAGCAAGGTAAGGCGGTCATCCCAAGGCTGCGTGAGTATCAACCAAGTCTGATTAACGTAGACACCAGCACCTTGCCCCCCGGCGCCGATATCGATAACGGCGTGCGCAAGATCAATCTGGCACGTGGCAGCGTTAAACGTATCAATATCGGTGCCATTAATACATTGCGGGCCATTGTCCAGATTAGCTATGCAGACGGCACAAAACCCGCTATCGGCAGCATGATTTTGGATGAACAACAACGAGTGGTCGCTTTTACCAATGATCAGGGCGCAGCCTTCATTGAACATCAGAAAGCGCACCACGCGAAGAACGAGGCGTCTTCACAACGTTTCAGCATGAAAAACTCGTCGGGACAGGCATGTTATTTCGCAATTGCTGCAGACACCTCTTCCCGCAATCGTGCCGGCATCAGCCACTCCGAAGCCGTGTGTCGCTAAACGTTCATCGATATCAGGAGAACACATGAAAGTGATTTATTATGGGTTGGCAGCCATAGCCATCAGTTTTGGGGCTAACGCTAACTGCACGCTAACGACCACACAAAACAGCATTTATCTGGGGGAGCACAATATTGGGACACTGTCTCAGCAATCCACTCTGCTGCACAGCGCCCCATTGCAGTATCGGTTGACTTGCGATGAGCCCGTGCAGTTGCAGGGGTTCACTCTGCGGGAGAATAGAAACCTGGCAGAAGGAGGCGGCGCAACCGATGCTTCTAGCTATCTCAGCCTCACGGTTGATGAATTACGCAACGATGATGGTGAGCCCCTTTCCTTTTCACTCGCCCCCGGGCAACCACGCCAAAGACATCTACCCAACTATCGTTTATCCGTCGATCGGGAAGCATTACACATCCTTGTACCGGATAACGAGGTTGGGCAACACTTCACACTGTCATTAACAGTCTCCAGTTTCGCCGCGGCCGCGACACAACTGCGTCAACAGCAACGCGATAACATCCCGCTGTCGACCCAATTGCTGGTCAGTGCTAACTATCTTGATCCCGACGTTCGGTGAATGCGCTGACCTCCACCAGACAGCTCATGGCGTTCGGCCCCTGCGTCAGCGGCGAGGTGCCGATATCGAGCGTCAGCACGTTCGGGTTGCCCGCCTGCTCGACCGGCCGGCGCTGCGCGTCGTAACCCGGCTCGAACCAGGCGCCGGTCGCCATCAGCACCACGCCGCGCGTCACGCCATCGGTGAGCGATACCCCCGCCAGACAGCTGCCGCGTGCGTTGCTAACCAGCACTTCGGCGCCGTCCGCTACGCCGCGCGGCGCCGCATCGTCCGGATGCATGTACAAGGTTTCGCGCCCGGCAGTCTTGTTGCCCTGCGCCAGCGGCGCCGGATCCATCTGGCTATGCAGGCGATCGCTCGGTTGAATGGAGATCAGGTGCAGCGGCCAGTTTTTGGCCTGCGGCGCGCCCAGCCACTCCACCGGCGGCCGCCACTGCGGATGCGGCGCGAAATCTTCGTAGCGATAGCCGGCGATCCGCTCGCTGAACAGCTCTATCTTGCCGCTGGACGTTTGCAGCGGGTTAGCCTGCGGATCGGCGCGGAACGCCTCAAAAAAGACGAACTCTTTGGCCGGCGCGGGCAGTTCGACATAGCCCCGGCGCCAGAAATCCTCAAACTCGGGCCAGGCGACGCCGGCGCGCTGCTGCGCTGCGCCGCATTGCCGGTAGATAGCTTCGATCCAGGCCCGCTCGTCGCGATTCTCGGTAAAGCGCTCACGATAGCCGAGGCGCTCCGCCAGATCGGCGAAAATATCGAAATCATTGCGCGCCTGATGCTGCGGCGCAATGGCCTGATGCATCGCCAACACGTAGCGATCGCGCGACGAGCCGCCGATGTCGTTACGTTCCAGCGAACTGGTGACCGGCAGCACGATGTCCGCCATTTTGGCCGCCGCCGTCCACCAGATATCTTGAACGATCACCGTGTCCGGCTTCTGCCACCCCTCCACCAGCCGATTCAACTGCTGATGATGATGGAACGGGTTGCCGCCGGCCCAGTGCACCAAATGGATATCCGGATAATGCCGCGTCTCGCCGCAAAATTGATAGGCTTCGCCGGGGTGCAACAGCATGTCGCAGATGCGCGCCACCGGGATCGCCAGCCCGGCCGGGTTTTCGCCTACCGGCATGGTCGGCGCGGGGGTATCCACGCGCGGGTTGCCGACGCCGTTCATCGAGCCGTGGCCGAACGAGAAGCCGCCGCCCGGCAGCCCCACCTGGCCCAGCATCGCCGACAGCGCGATCATCATCCAGTACGGTTGTTCCCCCCGATGTGCGCGTTGCACGGAGTAGGAGCAGGTGATGAAACTGCGCACGCCGATCAGTTGCCGCGCCAGCAGCGCAATACGCGCCGCCGGAATGCCGGTAATAGCGCTGGCCCAGTCGGGGGTTTTCGCCACGCCGTCACCGGCGCCGTTCAGGTAATCCGCCAGCTGTTGATAGCCCACGCAGTGGCTGTGCAGGAAGGCTTCATCCTGCGCGCCCAGCCGCTGGATTTCATAAGCCAGCGCCAGCATCAGCGCCACGTCGGTATTCGGCCGGATCGGGATCCATTCCGCGTTGACGAACGCGGGGCAGTCGTCGCGCATCGGGCTAATGTTGATCACCGGCGTGCCCTTATGCGCCAGCTTTTGCAGCCAGGGTTTGAGCGCATGTTCCGCCGCGCCGCCGGAAGAAACCTGAGCGTTTTTCAGCGCCAGCCCGCCAAACGCCACAAACAACTCGCAATGCTCCACCACGCTCGGCCAACTGGTGACGCGCCCGGTCAAGGGCGAGAAAGTGCCGATCACATACGGCAGAAAGAACTGCGCCGCGCCCCAGCTGTAGTTGCCCTGCTGATCGACCCCGCCGCCGCCGCCGAAGTAGAACCGCCGCACCAGCGAGCGTGCATGGTGCAGCCGCCCGGCCGACGACCAGCCATAAGAACCGGTGAACAGCCCGGAGGCGCCGTAGCGATCGCGCACCCGGCGATTCTCTTCCGCCACCAAATCGAGCGCTAACTCCCAGCCCACCTCGACGAAATCTTCCCTGCCGCGCAGCGTACGGTCGCTGCCCTCGCGCTTTTGCAGCCACGAGCGGCGCACCGCCGGTTTGCGAATGCGTTTGTCGGAGTAGACCATCGGGACGATGGAATCGAGCAGCGGCGAAGGGTCGGGATCGTCGACGAAGGGTTCACAACGGATAAGCCGACCGTCTTCAACCACGGCGGTATAAGCGCCCCAATGGGCGAGCTGCGGATAGCGTTTAATGGACATGGCATTCTCGGCGCAAATCGGAATGCACAGACGTTACCTCAGCCCGGCGCCAGTGCCAACGTACAAATTGCGCTATCGTTCGGTCGTCGATGGTTATGCGTACAGACTCGAAGAGATTCTGCAACCGCCGCCACAAGTTGCGCACGAGACCGCTTGCAGCCCCGGTTTTTTTCCGCAAAACTGGGGGATGTAAGCGATTACCCAGGATGTGTTGACTGATATGGCTACGATAAAGGATGTTGCCAGGCTGGCGGGTGTTTCCGTGGCCACGGTATCCCGCGTGATAAACAATTCCCCCAAGGCCAGCGAAGGGTCGCGCACCGCGGTGCTGGCCGCCATGGAACAACTGCAGTATCACCCTAACGCCAACGCACGGGCGCTGGCGCAGCAATCCACCGAGACGCTGGGCCTGATCGTCTCCGACGTTTCCGATCCCTTCTTCGGCGCAATGGTCAAAGCGGTCGAGCAGGTGGCCTACGCCACCCATAATTTTCTGCTGATTGGCAACGGTTACCACGACGCCGAAAAAGAGCGCCAGGCGATTGAACAGCTGGTGCGGCACCGCTGCGAAGCGCTGGTGGTGCACGCCAAAAGGCTGAGCGATCAGGAACTTTGCGGCTGGATGCAACAGATCCCGGGCATGGTGCTGATCAACCGCACGCTGCCGGGCTTCGAAACACGCTGCGTGGCGCTCGACGATCGCTACGGCGCCTGGCTGGCGACCCGTCATCTGATCCAGCAAGGGCATCAGCGCATTGCCATCATCTGCTCCACTCACCAGATTTCCGACGCTACCGACCGGCTGCAGGGCTATCTCGACGCGCTGCGGGAACACGGTATCGCGGTGGATGAAAAGCTGATCGCCTATGGCGAACCGGACGAGATCGGCGGCGAACAGGCGATGACCGAGTTGCTCGGCCGCGGCCGTTCGTTCTCCGCCATTACCTGCTATAACGATCCGATGGCCGCCGGCGCGTTGTCGGTGCTGAGCGATAACAGCGTCGACGTACCGGGGGAAATTTCGCTGATCGGTTTCGACGACGTGTTGATTTCGCGCTACCTGCGCCCACGCCTGACCACCATTCGCTACCCTATCGTCGCGATGGCCACCCAGGCGGCAGAGCTGGCCCTGGCGCTGGCCAACCGGCAACCGCTGCCGGAAATCACCAACATGTTCAGCCCGACGCTGGTGCGCCGCCACTCGGTCGCCACCCTCAACAACGCGCACGAACAGCCGTAATGACATCGCTGCATGGGTGAGCAGTCACCCATGCGTTCATATTGCGTAGCCCGCCGCATTTCCCGCTTTTGGATTTTTTCCGCTCCCTGCGTTCGTGCATATTGATCGAACAATAACCTTTACGCTATATAGCATAAACGCTATATTCTGAGCACGTCATGTGGCAAGTGGTGACCGTCGAACGGTTCGACGACTGGTTTTTAGCGCTGAACAACGCCCAGCAAACCAGCATCCTGGCGGCGATCTTCAAATTACAGACGTTCGGCCCGCAGTTGGCGCGGCCGCACGCCGATACGCTGCATTTTTCCGACGCGGCCCGGCAGTTGAAGGAGCTGCGCGTTCAACATCGCGGGCGCCCTTTCAGAGGGTTTTTCGCTTTTGACCCACAGCGGCAAGCGGTATTGCTGTGCGGCGGCGATAAAACTGGCGACAAACGCTTTTACCAGCGCATGTTGCCCATCGCCGCCATGGAGTTTTCACATTATCTGGCAACCCGGAGGTAGTGCAGATGGCCAAACCTTTATCCCAACTGATCGATAAACTCGATCCCGCCGTCGTTGCCGCAGCCAGGCAAAAAGCGGACAAGGAAATTTTCGAGCTGCGGCTGGCAATGCTGAGGGAAGAGCTGGCGGTCTCTCAGGTTGAATTGGCGAAGCGGCTCGGCATCAGCCAACCCTCCGTCGCCAATTTGGAAAAGCGCGGCAGCGAAATAAAGCTATCGTCGCTCAAACGCTATATCGAGGCGATGGGCGGCACGCTGTCGCTGGATGTGCAATTGCCCAATGGCCAGCACCGCCGCATGACGCTGTAAAGCGGGCGCAAGGCGCCCGCCCGCTGATCAGATAAGCTCCAGCGCGATCAGTTCTTCGATGGTTTGGCGGCGGCGGATCAAACGCGGCTCGCCGTTTTCGAACAGCACTTCAGGCAACAGCGGACGGCTGTTGTAGTTGGAGGACATCGACGCGCCGTAGGCGCCGGTATCGTGGAACACCAGATAATCACCGATCTGCACCGGCGGCAGCTCGCGAGTTTCCACGCCGCCGCCCGCCTGCTGGGTGAAGACGTCGCCGGATTCGCACAGCGGCCCAGCGATCACCGTGTCGCGCAGCGGTTGCCCCGAGGTAGCGCGCCCATCGGCCGGCAACAGTGAAATATGGTGATAGCTGCCGTACATTGCCGGGCGCATCAGATCGTTAAAACCGGCGTCCACCAGCACGAAGTGGCGGCTGCCCATGTCTTTCACCGCCCGCACCTCGGCCACCAAGACGCCCGCTTCCGCCATCAGGAAACGCCCGGGTTCAATCTCCAGCTGCACCGGATGCCCCAGATGCGCGGCGATGCGTTCACGCGCCCGGTTCCACAAACCGAAATAGTGTTCGGTATCGATCGCCTCTTCGCCGTACTGATACGGGATAGACAGGCCGCCGCCGGCGGAAATGGCGCTGATGTCATGACCGAGATCGATCACCTGCTGCACCATCGCATCGCAGACGCGCTCCAGATGCTGGTAATCGACGCCGGAACCGATGTGCATATGCACGCCGATCAGTTGCAGGCCGTAGCGGCGGATTTTCTCCACCGCCTGCGGCAGATCGGCATACCAGATGCCGTGCTTGCTGTTTTCGCCGCCGGTGTTGGTTTTCTGGCTATGGCCGTGGCCAAATCCCGGGTTAATGCGCAGCCACACCGGATGCCCTGCGGAAACCTGGCCGAGCTGATCCAGCATATCGATGGAACCGGCGTTAACCGGGATCTTCAATTCGCTGACGCGCGCCAGCGTGGCATGATCCAACACGTCCGCGGTAAACACGATCTCACTCGGTTCGCCGCCCGGCTGAAAACCGGCCTGCAGCGCCCGTTCGATCTCACCCAGCGACACCGAATCCACCTTCACGCCCTGCTCGCGCATCAAACGCAAAATATGAATGTTCGAACAGGCCTTCTGTGCGAAACGAATGGTGTCGAAGTGGCGCAGTTGAGCGATGCGCTGGCTGATGATGTCCGCATCATAGGCCCAGACTGGGCAACCGAAACGCTGCGGCAAGGCCAGCAGGTTAGCGGCATTCAACGCGGTGGAGGTGTCGTGCAACGAGCGAGGCATGGCGATATTCCCAATTCGAAAATGACGGCAGATAGAGCCATAGTGCCGCACGCTGAATTGGGTGGAAAATATCTATTTAGCCGCAGTCTATTCATTTATGATATGGCTTTCTCTACAGTCGAGCGGCCTTGCCATGCACAGCATCTCTTTGCGGCAGATAGAAATCTTTCGGGCGGTGATGACCACCGGCAACCTGACCGAGGCGGCGGCCCTGCTGCAAACCTCGCAACCGACCGTCAGCCGCGAGCTGGCGCGCTTTGAGAAGCTGATCCGGCTGCAGCTGTTCGACCGGGTGCGCGGGCGCTTGTCCCCCACGGTACAGGGCCTACGGCTGTTCGAAGAGGTGCAACGCTCCTATTACGGCCTCGATCGCATCGTCAACGCCGCCGCCGGCATCCGCCAGTTTCAGCAGGCGCAGCTGTCGATCGTGTGCCTGCCGGTATTTTCCCAATCGCTGCTGCCGGCGGTGTGCCGGCCCTTTATCGAACGTTACCCGGAAGTCAGCTTCAGCGTGATCCCGCAAGAGTCGCCGCTGCTGGAAGAGTGGTTGTCGGCCCAGCGCCACGATCTCGGGCTGACGGAAACCACCCTGACGCCGGCGGGCACCGAGCGGGTAACGCTGATGACGTTGAATGAAGTCTGCGTGCTGCCGGCGGGCCATCCTTTGCTGGCGAAAGACCCACTGACGCCGCAGGATTTCGCCGGGCAGAACTTTATCAGCCTGTCGAGCACCGACAGCTATCGCCACTTGCTCGATGCGCTGTTCGCCGAGCAGGGCGTCGAGCGCCGCATGGTGATGGAAACGCACAGCGCGGCGTCGGTGTGCGCCATGGTGAGGGCCGGCGTGGGGGTGTCAATCGTTAACCCGCTGACGGCGCTCGACTATGCCGGCAACGGCGTGCACGTGCGATCCTTCAGCATCGACGTACCGTTCACCGTCAGCCTGATACGGCCGCTACACCGCCCTTCGTCGGCGCTGGTGACGGCCTTTATCGACCATTTGCATCAACAGGCCGCACTGTTCACCGCTCGCCTGGCCGCTGCCGTCAAGCGGTGAAAACGGCGTGGGAATGTTGCCAAAGCCTCAGCGCAGCGTCGCCTGCCACTGCGGATCGCTGGCGAACCACTCCACCAGAAAGTCCAGCATGGTACGCAAGGTGGCAGGCATCTGGCGGCGCGAGGTGTAGATGCCGTAGATGCCCATCGACTGCGGCCGGTAACCCGGCAGCAGCTCCACCAATTCGCCGCTGGCCAGCAGCGGCGCCGCCGAATAGTAGGGCTGCATGGAAATGCCCGCGCCCTGCACCGTGCCGGCCATCAGCACCACCGACTCGTTGGCGCTCAGGTTGCCGCTGACCGCCACCGCCGATTTCACCCCCTGAGCGTCAAAGTGCCACAGGCTTTTGCCGAAATAGGAATAAGTCAGGCAGTTGTGCAACGCCAGATCCTGCGGCTGGCGCGGCGTGCCGTGCGCCGCCAGATACGCCGGCGCGGCACACACCACCGATGCGCAGGTGGACAGCGGCCGGGCGATCAGGTTGGGATCCAGCTCGTTGGTGATGCGCAGCGCCAGATCGATGCGCTCTTCCACCAGATTCACCGCCCGGTTGTTCATCTGCAGATCGACCGCCACCTGCGGGTGGCGCTTCAGATACTGAGCGACGGCCCCCACCAGCGCCGTTTGCCCGAGCGATTGCGAACAGGTGATGCGCAGCAGGCCGCGCAGTTCGTCGCTCTGCCCTTCCTCCACCAGATCGATTTCCCCCGCCAGCGCCAGCATTTGTCGGCAGCGCTCCAAAGTACGCTCCCCGGCGTCGGTCAGACTAAGCTTACGGGTAGTGCGGTGCAGTAAACGCGCCCCGGCCCATTGCTCCATCTGCGCCAGATAGCGCGTGACCATCGCGCGCGACATCTCCAGCGTTTCTGCGGCGGCGATCATGCTGCCGCGATCGACGATGGTGACAAAAACCTCAGCGGCGGTAATGCGATCCATGATTAGTCCGATTTATGCAACGAATAATTGCTTATTATCCGGTTTTTCTATCGCTTTATGCAACCTAACATCATTACAACATTAACCGATACCTAAGGACCTCTGCCCATGTTTAAGAAATCACTGTTAACTCTGGCCTTCACCGGCGTCGCCACCCTGAGCACTTACGCCACCGCTGCCGATACCCTGACCATGGAAGTGTATAACCCGGGCGAAAAAAGCGTGTTCCCGGTGTCTTCCGAAATCGTCAGCGGCAAACACGAAGTGGCGCTGATCGACGCTCAGTTCCAGCGTAATGATGCTGAAGAGCTGGTGAAAAAGATCAAGGCGACCGGCAAGAAGCTGACCACCGTTTATATCAGCCACTCAGACCCGGATTTCTATTTCGGTCTGGACGTGATCAAGGCGGCCTTCCCGGAGGCGAAAATCATCGCTTCGCCTGGCACCATCAAAGACATCAATGCGACCAAAGACGGTAAAGTTGCCTACTGGGGCCCGATTCTGAAAGACAACGCGCCAAAAACCGTGATCGTGCCGCAGCCGCTGCAAGGCGATAGCTTCACCATCGACGGCCAGAAAGTGGAAGTGAAAGGCTTGAACGGCCCGACCCCCGATCGCACCTTCGTGTGGATCCCGGCGCTGAAAGCGGTCGTGGGCGGCGTCGCGGTCGCCGGTGACAATATCCATCCGTGGATCGCCGACAACCAGAGCGTGGAATCGCGCCAGCACTGGCAGCAGACGCTGAAAAATATCGAAGCGCTGAAGCCGCAGGTCGTCGTACCGGGTCACTTCCTGCCGGGCGCCGCGCAAACGCTGGCATCGGTGCACTTTACCCAAAAATACCTGACCACGCTGGAAGCCGAACTGCCGAAGGCCAAAGATTCCGCCGCGCTGATTGAAGCGATGAAAAAGCATTACCCGACGCTGAAAGACGAATCGAGCCTGGAACTGAGCGCAAAAGTGCTGAAAGGCGAGATGAAGTGGCCGCAATAAGCGCCCCTGCGTGATTGAACCAGCCCTGGCGCCGCGGTGAACTGCCGCGCGCCAAGCGAGGAGTAAAAATGACCGAAACCACTCTGCATTATATTTTCGATCCGCTGTGCGGCTGGTGCTACGGCGCCACGCCGCTGGTGAAAGCGGCTCAGAGCCTCCCCGGGCTGAAGGTCGTGCCGCACGCCGGCGGCATGATGACCGGCAACAACCGCCGCCAAATCACCGACGAATGGCGCAACTACGTCATTCCGCACGACAAACGCATCGCCGAGATGACGGGCCAGCCTTTTGGCGAAGCCTATTTCAACGGCCTGCTGCGCGACACCACGGCAGTGATGGATTCCGAGCCGCCGATCACCGCAATCCTGGCGGCGGAGAAACTGGCGGGACGCGGGCTGGATATGCTGCACCGCATTCAGCGGGCGCACTACCAGGAAGGCCGGCGCATCGCCGACACGCCGGTGCTGGAAGCGTTGGCGAAAGAGCTGGGGTTGCCTTCGGCGGCGTTTATCGCCGAAATGCGCTTTAGCAGCGGCGCGCCGACCGCGCAACACATCGCGGAAAGCCGGGCGCTGCTCGCCAAAGTGCAAGGCCAGGGCTTCCCGACCTTTGCGCTGCAGGATAGCGAAGGCCGCCTGCATCTGCTGCCGGCCGGCAACTATCTGGGCAATGTGGAAGCCTGGAAAAACCTGCTGGGCGCCGCCGCGCTGGCGTAACCCTTCTCGCCCCGATCGCCGGGGCGGGTCATTCGACCCGCACGAACCGCCCTTCCGCCCGCACGTTGTGACCGAACCCGCAATCCCCCCGCGTATGCATCTCCAGCGCTTGCTCGCCAAACTCTAGCATGACGTCGCAGACCTGCGCGCTTTCCGAGTCATGCTGATGGTAGACGGCCTTGCCGTGCTCAATGGGCAGCTCGGCGGTGAAGTCGCCCATGTTCGGCCCGTAATACAGCCCCATCTGCGGCATGGCGTAGCCGGAAAACGCGATCAACCAGCGCTCGCCCTGCGGCTTCACTGTCACTTCGCTCCACACGCCGCGCCCGGCGTATTGCCAATACACGCCGGCCGGCCCCTGCGGCTGTGGCCACTGCGCCAGGCGTTGGCGCAACAGGCTCATGTTGTGCTGCGATTTGTCATCGTGCGGCGCCAGCGCCAGATAGGCCTGCGCCTTGAGCAATTCGCCGGCGTGCATCAGCGACAACGCCACGTTGTTGTAAGCCGTGGCGACAGCCTGCTCGCTCAGGCCGCAAAACTCGCTCCAGGCCGCCTGATCGCGAAAGATGTCGGCGGCTTTAGCGTAATCCTGCCGCTGATAGGCCTTTTTTCCCAGTTCGGCGTAGCTCGCCACCTTTTGGCAGTCGGCGGCGATGTCCGGCTCGTCAATGTGCGCCCAGGCCCGGGCGCTGGCGAAGACGCCGCAGGTCAGCAACAGAGGAAACCAAGCCTTCATCGTTTATCCTTTCTGCAAAAATTCGGCGCCAGTATAACCGCCCGGCGCCGGAGTGTATGCCGCAATTGCGCCCAGCTGCACGCTGCCGGCGATTCAGCCGCTTTATTTCAAACGGTTAGCGGAGTTAAAACTGCTTACAGTCACGGTTTGTTTGTTACCGGCCCGCAGCCCATGCTGAACGAAATACCGCAATTATCGAGCCGTTATGAACGCAACCCCCTTGCAGAAACACGCCGTGTGGCAGCTGATCAAACCCTTTTGGGTGTCGGAGGAACGATGGCGCGCCTGGATGATGCTGATCGCCATCGTCATCCTGTCACTCGGCCTGGTCTATATCAGCGTGCTGATCAACCAGTGGAACCAGGTGTTCTACGATGCGTTGCAGAACAAAAACTACCCGGTGTTCAAGGCGCAGCTGTGGCGCTTTACCTATCTGGCGCTGATTTTTATCGTGTTGGCGGTCTACAAGATCTACCTCACCCAGGGGCTACAGATGCGCTGGCGGCGCTGGATGACGGAAAAGTTCATGGGGAAGTGGTTGGCGCACCAGGCGTATTATCACACCGAGCAGCAACAGATCGTCGATAACCCCGATCAGCGTATCGCGGAAGATCTCAACGTATTGACCCAATATACCCTGTCGCTGTCACTCGGGCTGCTCTCCAGCCTGGTGACGCTGTTTTCCTTTATCGACATTTTATGGCACGTCAGCGGGCCGATGACCTTCGCGCTCGGTCAGCACGCCATCACGCTGTCCGGCTATATGGTGTGGTTCGCGCTGCTGTATGCGGTGCTGGGATCGCTGCTGATCTGGTGGGTCGGCAAACCGCTGGTCATGCTGGGCTTCAACCAGGAACGGTACGAGGCGAACTTCCGTTTCGGCCTGATCCGCATCCGCGAAAACAACGACGCCATCGCGCTGTACCACGGCGAACCGCGCGAGGCACAGCAGCTAGGCGATCGTTTTGACACCATTCGCAGCAACTGGTGGGCAATTATGCGCATCACCCGGCGGCTGAACATTGCCACCAACTTCTACAGCCAGTTCGCCATCGTGTTTCCCCTGCTGGTGGCCGCGCCGCGCTATTTCTCCGGCGCCATTCAGATGGGCGGCCTGATGCAGATCGCCTCGGCCTTCGGTCAGGTACAGGGGGCGCTGTCGTGGTTTATCGACGCGTTTAACGACTTGGCGACCTGGAAAGCCTGCGTTAACCGTTTGGCCGGCTTCAACGCCGCCGTCGATCAGGTTCACCATCAGCCGCGCGGCATTCAGCTGCGGGAAGAGGCCGCCCATCCGTTAACACTGGATAATCTCAGCCTGAACTTACCCGACGGCCAGCCGCTGCTGGCCGGCGCCAAGATGACGCTGCAACGCGGCGATCGCCTGCTGATCGTCGGCCCTTCCGGCTGCGGCAAATCGACGCTGCTGCGGGCCATCGCCGGCATTTGGCCTTACGGCGCGGGCGCCATCGGGCTGCCGGCCAACGCCAATACCCTGTTCCTGCCGCAGCGCAGCTACATTCCGATCGGCACGCTGCGCGAGGCGCTGAGCTACCCGAGCCAGGCGACACAATACAGCGACGAGCAGCTGATGCGGGTGCTGGAAAACTGCCGCCTGAAGCACCTGCAGCGCTGGCTGGATACCGCCGCCAACTGGAGCCACCGCCTGTCGCCAGGCGAGCAACAGCGGCTGGCGTTCGCCCGCGCCCTGCTGATTCGCCCGAGCATCCTGTTCCTCGACGAAGCCACCAGCGCGCTGGACGACGAAACCGAGCAACTGATGTACTGCCTGCTGGTGGATGAACTGCCGGACGTGACGCTGATCAGCGTGGCGCACCGTAACAGCGTGGCGAAGTACCACCAGACCTGCTGGCGCTTCAGCCGCAGCGAAGATCAACCGGCGCGCCTGGCGCTGAGCCCGCTGCCGGTATAACCCGCAGAGCCGGGCGCTACTGCGCCCGGCGTTCGTTCAGATGCCGTCGGTCTGCACGTCTTCGCACTTCACTCGGCGGCGCTCATGCCACAGGCTGGTCAGGCCCCGTTTGCCGCACGCCAGCGCCACCTCGCGAAACTCATCCAGGCTCAACCCGTCGCGCTCCAGCATCATTTCCGCCGCCAGCTGCATATTGACGCCGGTGAGCACTTCGCAATCGCCCTGCTCATCCGCCAGTTCGCAGGCGCTGCGAAACGGCGAACCGCCGAGCATATCGGTCAGGAACACCACGCCGTCCGGCTGCATCACCGCAGCCAGCGCCGAGCGTAGGGCGTCCCTGAGCTGCGCGGTACTCATCTGTTCGGGGAAATCAACCGCCGCGCAGTGCCGCTGCGGCCCCACCACCTGTTCCACCGCCTGCAACAGCCCGGTGGCAAAACCGCCGTGGCCGGTAATCACAATGCCTGGCATCGCTCGCTCCTCACAAAATGCCGATAAATTTGCCCACTACGCCAATCGCTACGGTGACGCCTATCAGCTTCACCGGTGAGAATCCGCGCTTCATCAGGAAGAAAATAAGCAGCGTGAAACACAGCGGCAATAAATTGGGCATCAACTTGTCCAGCACGTCGGTCTGCAAGGCCACGCTGGCCTTGCCGGCATGCATTACCAGCGGCGTGGACAGGTGCACATACGACGCCACCAGCGCGCCGATCACCGTCATGCCAACGATCGACGCGGCGTGAGAAATGCGCCGGGTGTGGGTCTTCAGCAGCGCCAGCGCGCTGGTGCCGGCCTGATAGCCGTAGTGCGCCAGCCCAAAACGCAGGCCGAAATGAAACAGGTTGAACAGCAGCAGGAAGACGATAGGCCCGAACAAGCTCCCTTCCAACGCCAGCGAAGCGCCTATCCCGGCACAGATCGGCAGCAGCGTCAGCCAAAATAGCGCGTCGCCGATACCGCCGAGCGGCCCCATCAGCGCCACTTTCACCGCGCGAATGGTGGAGATTTTCTCCTTGTTCTGCTCCATCGCCAGCACCAGGCCGGACAGGAAGGTGACGTCGAACGGGTGCACGTTGATAAATTCCATGTGCATCTTCATCGAGTTGGCCAGATCCTGCGGGTTGCGGTGGATCTTGCGCAGCCCGGGGATCAGCTGATACAGCCAGCCGCCCGCCTGCATGCGTTCATAGTTGAACGACGCCTGCAGCAGCAGCGAACGCCAGGCCATGCGGTTGATGTCGCCGCGCGTCAGCGCCTCGGCGGGCTGGCTGTCCAGATAGTCGTCCTGCTCCACCTGGCTGGTGGCCAGCGCCTGCGCCATGCGCTGCTCGGCCTTTTGCGCCAGCAGATCGTCGGAATCGTTAAATGCCATCTTCGGCGTCCTCCTGCGGAGCGGGCCGGGCGGTCGCCTCTGCCGCGCCGCGTTGCGTGTTGAAGAAATCAATCAAAGCGATCGCCAGGGCGCCCAGCGCCACTGCCAGGATCGGCAGCTTGAGGAACGTGACCGAGATGAAACCGAGGATAAAATAGGCCACGTAGGTTTTTTTCATCATCACCTTCATCAGCAGCGAGAAACCGATCGCCGGCATCATGCCGCCCGCCACCGCCAGCCCGTCCAGCAGCCAGCCCGGCGCTTTCTGCACCATGGCGCTGGCCGCGTCGGCGCCGAAGTAAATCGGTAGGAACGCCACCACGAAATAGAAGATGAACAGGATGCTGATGCCGAGATAGTTCACCCGTTCGATGCCGCGCCAGTTCAGCTCTTTCACCATGCGATCGCAGCGGTGCATCATCGGTGAGAACAGCGTAAACAGCAGCGTGATGCAGCCCTGCACCGCAATCGAGAACGGCACTGCCACGCCGATCGCCACTTTAGGATCGGCCTTGGTCAGAATGGCGAACGCGGTGCCGATCACCCCGCCGATCACCACGTTCGGCGGTTGGGCGCCCGCCAGCGGCACCATCCCCATCCACACCAGCTCCAGCGTCCCGCCTACCAGCAAGCCGGTGTAGACGTCGCCCAAAATCAGCCCCACCAGCGGCCCCATCACCACCGGCCGGTGGAAGTGGGTTAGACCGTCGAACAGGTCAACCCCCGCCAATCCGGCCAACAGCGCAATCAATAACGCATCCGTCAACATGCTTCCCCCCAGGCTCAAAAGAGCAATTTGCCGATCGCCTCACCCGCTTCATCCGGCACCCGGCGCACTTCGCACTCCACGCCCAGCGCCGCCAGCGCGCGAAACGCGGCCACGTCGCCGTCGTCCAGCGACACCGTTTTGTGCACCTGCCGCTTCCCCTCGGCGAAGTGCATATTGCCGACGTTGACGAAACGGATCGGCACCCCGCCGCGCACCAGCGTCAACACGTCCTGCGGTGTTTTGCACACCAGAAAAATCTTCTGCCTGTCCGCCGCCTTGTGGATCACGTCGATGGTTTTCTGCAGCGTGAAGTAGCGGGTCTGCACCCCTTCCGCCACCACCATGTCCATCAGGTTCTGCTGCACCGGATCGGCGGCGGCCTCGTCGTTGGCCACCACCACCAGGTTGGCGCCGAGGGTATTGGTCCAGGTCACACCCACCTGGCCGTGCACCAAGCGATTGTCGATGCGAGTCATTAAAATGTTCGGCATGTCAGCGGCCCTCCGGGTAACAGGCGGCGTGGTAATCGTCGAGCACCTGCGTCACTTTATGCAGCACCCACTCCTGCGGATCGGCGCTTAATTCGCCGGCGTTCAGCGCCCGCGCCTGATCCGGCAGGTACTGGCTGAGCAGCGCCAGCGGTGCCGGGCTGCGGCGCAGGTTGTCCAGCAACCCGTCGACGGCCTGCTGCACCTGCGGCTGCGGCCAGTAGTAACGCACCCGATCGCTCAGGCTGTAGTGGCGATCGAGATACTGCTGGTGCGGCGTGCCGTGGTAATAGCGGCTCCACTGCTGCGGCTGCTCGCGCATCACCTGCTCCAGCGTGGCGCACAGCTGCGCCGACTGGCGCTCCCCCAGCCATTCACGCTCGATGCGATCGAGGGCGAACAGCGCTTCGCGCAGCGCGAAGGTCAGCGCCGGCCCCACCTTCAGGATGGCGAAGTGATCGCGCACCAGTTGGCGGTAGGCCTGCGGTGGTTGGTAGTCCGTAGAGTGCGCTTCATAGATCATGCCCGGCTGCCTTTCGATGAAGTGGCTCAATGCGTCGGCGCGCTGCGGTTGGTAATGCTCAACGCTGTGGTGATCGAACTCGACGCCCGGCTGTACCACCAGCGCGATAGTTCGCTGCCAGGCATCGTTCAGCTCGGCTTTTTGCCAGGCGATGCGGTGCGTTTCCAGCGTTTGCGCCACCGCCTGCGGCGTGGTGACCTGCAGACCCGCCAGCGCCTCCTGCGCGCCGCCCGGGACCGGCACTTCGGTGCCGATTACATAGACCGGCGCTTCGCCGCCGCTCTGCGCCCAGGCCCGCTCCGCCACCGCGCACAGGCGCGCCGCACGCTCGGCGACCGTGGCATCCCCCAGGGGCGAGGGATCGCCGGCGCACGACATGGAACAATCGAGGTGAATTTTGCGAAATCCGGCGCGAACGTAATCGTCGATCAAGGTTTCCGCCAGCGCCATCGCCTCCTGAGCCGGGCGATCTTGCCAAGCGTTGGGCCCCAGGTGATCGCCACCCAGCCACACGCGCTCGCGCGCCAGGCCCACTTCATCCGCCAGGCGCCACAGCGCATCGCGGAACTGGGCCGCCGTTTGGCCGGTATAGCCGCCGAATTGATTAACCTGGTTGGACGTCGCCTCCACCAATACCGGCGTGCCGCGCGCTTTGGCCTGCCGCAGCGCGGCCTTCAGAACCCAGGGATGGGCGGAACAGACGGAAAAGATCCCGACCGGCATACCGGCCTTGTGCTGCTCGACAAGCTGTAACAACTGCTGCATGAAGCCCCCATGCAGGCGCCCTGCTACCGATCGGCGATGATGACCTCCACGCCCAGTTCGGTTAACGCCCGCTCGTAATCGTCCGGAAGACGGCTGTCGGTGATCAGCCGATGGATTTGTCCGGCTTCGCGAATCATGCAAAAGCTCTTGCGACCGAATTTGCTGGCATCCGCCACCGCGATAATCTCGCGTGCCACCTCGCACATCACGCGATTGAGGTGCGCCTCACCGGGGTGAGGCGTGGTGATGCCGGCGCTCAGATCGAACCCGTCGACGCCCAAAAACAGTTTGTCGAAGCGGTACTGACGCAATTGCTGCTCGGCAGCCGGACCGTAGAGCGAGTAAGAGTTGCGGCGCACGCTGCCCCCCAGCACCATGACTTCCACCCCGTCGTTTCCCGAAAGCTCGTAGGCAATGTTCAGCGCATTGGTCATCACCACCAGATCGCGCCGCCCCTTCAGGAACGGCACGATCTGCGCGGTGGTGGAACCGGAATCGAGGATCAACGCATCGCCATCGCGCACATAGCCGGCCGCCGCGTTGGCGATCAGCGTTTTGACGTCGCGATTCAACCGCCCTTTGTCCCGTAACGGCCGATCGAAAGCGAATTGCTGATTGAGCATTGCGCCGCCGTAAGCGCGCAGCGCACACCCTTTTCGTTCCAGAAAGCGCAGATCGTTGCGGATCGTCACCGTGGATACCGCAAACTGCTTACTGAGCTGCTCCACGCGCACGCTGCCGTGCTCGCATAACAGATCGATGATGTGTTCACGTCGCTTTGCGGTATTCACTGGCATGAGCTGCGGTCCTCAGGTTTCCGGCAACGCCGGGGAGAAGATGGCTTTCGCTCTACTGCGCTGGCATTACAGCAAAGCGAAAGCAATGAAATTGTGATCGGGCTTACAGCCCCGTTTTAGCAAAAAAACCGCCAAAAAACCTTTCGAATCGAAACGAATCGAAAAGCAAAAAGTGGAATGGGAGAAAAATGAAATGCCATGACGAGCGCTAACCCCCGGAGCGCTGAGACGTGGGCTGCACGGAAAGCGAAAGCGGCGCATGGTGCGCCCCACGCCATGACTTTTAGTTCACTCAGTGACCAGGATCACATAATGATAATTATCCTGCGGCCGGCGGGGATTAACCGCCACCATCCCGCCGGGCCATCCCCTTGTCAGTACGAGCCATCTTCCCTACACTGGCGATCAGATATCGGCCCCTTGTCGGTACGTAAGCGTTAACGTCAATCAACGCATCACGCCATGCAGCGCTGATTGACTGCATGCCCTGGTGCGAGGAACCCATGCCGCAACCCGCTTCATCCACCGCGACCCCGCGTCGCCGGTTACACCGCCCTATTTTGCTGATCGTCGGCATTATGCTGATCGCGGCCAACCTGCGCGCCGCCCTGACCAGCGTCGGCCCGCTGCTGGAGCAGATCCAGCAACAGCTGGCGTTGTCCGCCACCGCCGCCGGTCTGATCAACTCACTGCCGCTGATCCTGTTCGCCGTTCTCTCGCCGCTGACCCCAGCGCTGGCGAAACGCATCGGCATCGAGCGCACCCTGGGCCTGGCCCTCGCGCTGCTGGTCTGCGGTATCGTGCTACGTTCCCTGCCGCAAGACGCCATGCTCTGGCCGGGCAGCGTCCTGATCGGCGCCGCCATCGCCTTCGCCAACGTGGTGCTGCCAACGCTGGTGAAAAGAGATTTCCCACATCGCGCCGCCGCGATGATCGCTGCCTATGCGGCGGTGATGTCACTGGTTGCCGCCATCGCTTCCGGCATGGCCGTGCCACTGGCCTCCCTGGCCAACCTCGGCTGGCGGTTCTCTTTGCTGTGTTGGGGTTTGCCCGCGCTGCTGGCGCTGTTGGTGTGGCTGCCGCAGCTGCGGCGCTCCGCCACCCCCGTCGCCAAAGAGCCGCAGCCAACAGAGCTGCAACGCTATCGCTCTCCCTGGGGCAGCGCACTGGGTTGGCAAGTAGCGATGTTCATGGGGCTGCAATCGATCGCCTTCTACACCATCATCGGCTGGTTCAGCGCCTTTGCCGCCAGCCACGGCACCTCCGCTCAGCAGGCGGGTTTCGAACTGTTCGTTTACCAGGTGGTGGCAATCGTCGCCAACTTTGTCATGGTGGTGATTTTGCCGCGTGCGCGCGATCAGCGGGCAATAGCGTTGGGCAGCTCGCTGCTGATCTTCATCGGCGTCGGGGGATTATTGGTGCAACCCGCCAGTTCACTGGTGTGGCTGACGTTTGCCGGGTTGGGGGCGGGGAGTTCGCTGGTGCTGGCGCTGTCGTTCTTTGGATTGCGCAGTCAGCATCATCATCAGGCGACGCTGCTGTCGGGTATGGCGCAATCCGTCGGTTATCTGTTAGCGGCGCTGGGGCCCACCCTATTTGGCTTACTGCACGATCTGACGGAAGGCTGGCGCTGGCCGTTGATCGCCCTGCTGTGCCTGACCGTCTTGCAAATGCTGTTCGGCGCGTTGGCCGGCCGCAGCCGCGTGATCAGCTAACGCTGCGGCGCGATGGGGGCCGCGCCGCCTCAGAGTCGGTGTCCTGCCATAAATCTTCAATAAAGGCGCGCTGCTCATCGCTCAGCACCCATGACGGCGGAATTTTGGACGGTGCGCGACGCTCAGCGCCCTCACGGTTTTTAGCCTGCTTTTTGTTCACGAATCGCCTTCCTGCTTAACCTGCTAACTCAGTAACCAGTAAATCACGGCGGCGGTTAACAGCCAGAATAGCCCGCTACCGATAAACACACACAGCCATGCTCTACGTTTGATATCAGATCCATCCTTGCTCACCACAGCGCCCTCAACCAATAGATTAAACCATTCAAACATTAATTATCGATCTGTTTTAACGATCGATAAAGTCGTTTTTTCCTATGGAAATTTAAAAAACAGCTGCTAGCCATAGATCTGCATTACCGCCCTGGTAAGAACGGCACCGTGGATATCACTGTTATCGGCAGGCGATAACTTGAATTGATAGGCGAACGAACGTGCAGTGTGTCATACCTTGAAAGGTCAAAATTAAACCACTGGTAAATAATTTAACTATCAATTATTTGACTGGCCGTAAGCCAAATCGACAACAGACAGCGCTAAAGGCGGGGGATAAAATGAAACGACATACTGGGATCATACGAAGAGAAGCACCGGCCCGCTTTGGTCTCGCCCGGGCCGGCGTGAGTTAACCGATTCTGCTGACGGAATCCCGGCTGGCATGTTCACGCTCGCTGCCGGTCAGCTCACGTAAATGACCCGAGCGCATCTCAAGCAACCGATCGGCGTATTCGAAATAGTGATCGTCATGGCTGATGGCAAACACCGTTTTGCCCAGCGCACGCAGTTCTGGCAATAGTTCACGATAGAAAATGCGCCGGAATTGCGGATCCTGATCCGCGGCCCATTCATCCAACAGCAAGATATCGCGCTGTTCCGCCACCGCCAGCAGCAAAGCCAGACGCTTGCGCTGCCCCTGCGACAGTTGCGGATTGGTCACCCTGGTGCCGTCGAACTGCAGTTTGCTTTTCATATTCAACCGCTCGAGCCAGGCGGCGACCAGCTTCGCATCGGGTTCACCGCCTTCCGGCCCTTGTAAACGATCGAACTGATGAAAATCGGTGAAAATCGCCGAAAATAGCCGGCGGTAGTCCGGCATATCCGCCGCGGTCTGGGCGACGCCATCCAGCACGATGTGGCCGCTCACCGGTCGGTACAATCCGGTCAACAGCATCGCCAGCGTTGACTTGCCGCTGCCGTTGCCGCCGATCAAAAAGACCAGCTCGCCACGCCGCAGCGTCAGATTAAGCGGCCCGACGGCAAAACCGGGCTGCTGTTCCTTATCTGCATAGTGAAAAACCACGTCACGCAGCTCCAGCGTCTGCCAGGAACGGCAGGCGGCGACAGGGAACGCCGGTTGGTACTCGGCCAAGTGCAGCGTCTTCAGCTTGTTGAAGGCGACTTCGGCGCTGACCAGCGTCGGAAACGCCCCCACCGCCTGCAGTAATGGCGTGCGCAAGAACAGCAGCGTCAGGGAATAGGTGGCAGCCACCGCCGAGTCCGCCCATCCCAGGCTGTTAGCCATAAAGAACACCAGCCCAATCGCGCCTAACATCATGATATTTGACCAGTTGAGCGCACTCAAATGGAAGGTATCGGCGCGAATGATATGGTGGCGGTAAGCTTGCGCATCGGGTTGATAGGTCTGTTCGTACAGCGCCTGCGCTCGCTTGCGGTTTAACGTCAGTTCCTTGCGACCGTCAATCACCGATTCGTAATGATGATAGAGACGCTCTTCCGACTCGCGCAAACTGGCCATATGGCGATAAACCCGCGAGACCAGGCAGCCGCTGCCCACCACGGTGACGGCGACCCACACCGCCGTCACCGCCAACATTTTCGGCGATAACCACCCCAGATAGGCCGCCGACCCCAAGGTTAAAATCACCCCTTGCACCAGTTCGGGCAAGCGCACGAAGGCGACGGTGATATTGCGGACATCGCTGGACAGGCTCGCCAACAATGAGGCGCTGCCTAACTGTTCAAGGCGTTCAATATCGGTATCCAGGATGCGCTTCACTAACTGCCCGCGCAGGCGGTAGACGAAGTAATGGCCCAATGTCGTCAGCGCCAATTGCGATCCCAGCGTGACCGCCATCAGCAATGCCAGCAGGGCGAGAAACATTGGCAGTACGGCCAACGCATCGCCGCCGGCGTCCATCAGGTATTGATTGATAAACGCAATAATACCGATGCCTAAGCCGGCGCTGGTCATGGTCAATGCCATAACCGCCAGAAATGGCCAACGATACTGGTGATAAACCACCCGTAGCAGTTCCATGAAAAAACCTCTGAAGTCGCGATCTGGCAGGCATTGTAAGCGGCACGAGAATGAGATCAAGACGAATTCTCATTGCTCGCGCAGCCTCTGATTTCGACGCCAAGGGCATTTTGATGATTGCTTATTGAAACGAGAGACTTACACTGACGCCTCTATCCGCTGAAGGGAACAGCCGATTATGCTCGCCACTCACGAATACGCCAACGACCTGATTCTGTTCGCCCTGATTGTCGACTACGGCTCGTTCAGCAAGGCCGCGGAGAGCGCCGGCATCACCAGTTCGGTGGTCAGTAAACGCATCGGGCGGCTGGAGAAATCCCTGGGCGCCCGGCTGCTGTACCGCACCACGCGCAGCCTGACGCTGACCGAAAGCGGCCAGGCGCTCTACCAACAGGCCAAAGAGATCGGCGCCAAAGTGCAGGAGGCACTGTACGCCGTCAGCGAAAAAAGCGAAGAATTAACCGGTACCATCCGCATGTCGGTGCCGACCATTTCGGGCGAGCTGCTGCTGAGCGAGAGCGTGGCGGAGTTTTGCGCACTGCATCCCAGTCTAAAGGTCGAAATGCGGCTGGAAAACCGCTTCGTCGATCTGGTGGAAGAAGGCATCGATCTGGCGATCCGTACCGGCACTATGCCAGATTCGAGCCTGATTGCCCGGCCGATCTTCGATTCCCGCTGGGTGATCGTCTGCTCGCCGGGCTATTTGGAAAGCCACCCGGAACCACGCAGCGCCGAAGACCTGCTCGGCCACAATTGCCTGACCTACACCTACCAGGAGAGCGGCACCGCCAACTGGCTGATGAAACGGCCGGGGCGCAACGAAATCTACGAGCTGCAGGTTAACGGCAACCTGTCGGCCAACAATGCGCGGGCGATCCGCAAAGCGGTGATCGGCGGCCACGGCATCGCCATGGTGCCGCGCTGCATGGTGTATGAAGATTTGCAGGACGGCAAACTGACGGAGATCCTGGCCGGCCACTGCGGCAAGGTATTGGGCATTTACGCCGTCTATCCTTACACCCGCAATCTGCCGTTAAAAACTCGCCTGCTGATCGAACATATCATCGGTTCCTACCAAAATATCAGCCATTATTTTTGAGTTTTCCTCTCGGATTATTTCCCCGCTACCGCAAAAGCCCGCGGGGATTACGGCATTTTTGGACATAATCTATTGAACATTAGCGCCTAATTAATGTGAGCTCGCGCACTCATCACACAGCAAAGATACCTATCACACTGATTTTAAATCAATTAATTTAACCCCTTCTACCGGCGATTTTCTCACCGCCGACGCCGTTCGCCGATGTTAAAAAATTACCGCATGGCATCGTCACCAACGTTGTGATTAGAATGAAAATGTTGCGGTAATTAACCTTTCAGCTACATATCTCTGCCCATAAAAATAATAACCCTGAGGATCTTATGCCCCTGCTTTTTAGTATTGCGCCCATCGTCCTACTGATTTGGATGATGACCAAAAGGAATGGCGTGCCCTCTTACCTCGCCCTGCCGCTGACGGCCGCCGCGGTGTATGCCGTACAGCTCCTGTGGTTCGATGCCTCGCTGCGGCTGCTGCATGCGAATATCATCACCGCGCTGGTGTCGACGCTGACGCCGATCACCATCATCGCCGGCGCCATCCTGCTCAACAAACTGATGCAGGTAAGCGGCGCGGAAAACGTGGTGCGGCGCTGGCTGGAAACCATCAGCCCCAATCCCGTGGCTCAGCTGATGATTATCGGCTGGGCATTCGCCTTTATGATCGAGGGTGCCAGCGGCTTCGGCACCCCGGCCGCCATCGCCGCGCCGATTCTGGTCGGGCTGGGCTTCAACCCGCTGCGCGTCGCCCTGCTGACGCTGGTAATGAACTCGGTACCGGTCTCCTTCGGCGCCGTGGGCACCCCCACCTGGTTCGGCTTTGCCAATCTCGGCCTGTCGGACGCCAGCCTGCTGGAGATCGGCCGGCAAACCGCGCTGATCCACTTCATCGCCGGCTTCGTCATTCCTCTGCTGGCGCTGCGCTTTATCGTTTCCTGGCAGGATATCCGCCGTAACCTGCCGTTTATCCTGCTCAGCGTGCTGAGCTGCACCCTGCCCTATCTGCTGCTGGCCCAGGTGAACTATGAGTTCCCGGCGCTGGTCGGCGGCGCCATCGGCCTGGCGCTCTCGGTGCTGCTGGCACGCGGCGGCATCGGTCTCGCCCGCAGCGACAAACTGCAGAACGCCGGGCAGGCGGTGCCGTTCTTGCAGGTGGTCAAGGCCATGACCCCGACCCTGCTACTGATTGCTATTCTGATAGTGACGCGCGTGCATCAGTTGGGCCTGAAGGCGCTGCTCAACAACACCACGCTGCTGTGGCAGGAAAACCTCGGCTGGCTCGGGGAGCTGCGCATTAGCCAGGCGCTGATCGTCGAACTGCAGCAGGTACTGGGCACCTCCGCCGCCGCCGGCTACAAAACGCTGTATGTCCCGGCGCTGATCCCGTTCCTGTTGGTGGTGGTGCTGTGTATTCCGCTGTTCCGTCTGAATGGCGGCCAGGTGCGGCAAATGTTCAGCGAAACCGGCGGGCGCATCGCGCGGCCCTTTATCGCGCTTTTCGGCGCGCTGGTGATGGTCAACCTGATGATGCAGGGCGGCGACAACGCGCCGGTGATCCTGATCGGGAAAGCGTTGGCGGCGCTGACCGGCGAGAGCTGGCTGCTGTTCTCTTCGTTCCTCGGTGCGCTGGGCTCGTTCTTCTCCGGTTCCAATACCGTTTCGAACCTGACGTTCGGCGGCATTCAGCAATCGATCGCCCAGAGCAGCGGCCTTGACGTCAATCTGACGCTGGCCCTGCAGTCCGTCGGCGGCGCCATGGGCAACATGGTGTGCCTGAACAACATTATCGCGGTCTGTTCGATCCTCGGGATCGGTAACGCCGAAGGCAAAATCATCAGAAAGACCGTGCTGCCGATGCTGGCGTACGGCGGGATTGCGGCCGGTATGGCAGCGATCCTCACGCTCTGACTGAACACTCGTTATCGCAAGCAAGACAAGAAGGTAAACACTATGATCATCTCCGCGTCAACCGACTACCGGGCCGCCGCCCAGGCCAAACTGCCGCCGTTTCTGTTTCACTACATCGACGGCGGGGCCTACGCGGAGCATACGCTGAAGCGCAATACCGCAGATCTGGCCGATATTGCCCTGCGCCAGCGCGTGCTGCGCAATATGTCCGAACTCAGCCTGGAGACCACGCTGTTCGGCGAGCAGCTGGCGATGCCGGTAGCGCTGGGGCCGGTGGGGCTGACCGGCATGTACGCCCGCCGCGGCGAAGTGCAGGCCGCGCGTGCCGCGGCCAAAAAAGGCATTCCGTTCACGCTGTCCACCGTGTCGGTCTGCCCGATCGAAGAGGTAGCGCCGGCGATCGATCGGCCGATGTGGTTCCAGCTCTACGTGCTGAAAGATCGCGGCTTTATGCGCAACGCACTGGAGCGCGCCAAGGCCGCCGGCGTGAAAACGCTGGTGTTTACCGTCGACATGCCGGTGCCCGGCGCCCGTTACCGCGACGCCCACTCGGGGATGAGCGGCCCTAACGCCGCCCTGCGCCGCGTGCTGCAGGCGTTTACCCATCCGCAGTGGGCCTGGGATGTCGGCCTGTTCGGCAAGCCGCACGATCTGGGCAACGTCTCGGCCTACCGCGGCAAACCGACCAGCCTGGAAGACTACATCGGCTGGCTGGGCGCCAACTTCGATCCGTCGATTTCCTGGAAAGATCTGGAGTGGATCCGCGAATTCTGGGACGGCCCGATGATCATCAAAGGCATTCTGGATCCGGAAGACGCCAAAGACGCGGTGCGCTTCGGCGCCGACGGCATCATCGTCTCCAACCACGGCGGCCGCCAGCTGGACGGCGTGCTGTCGACCGCGCGCGCCATGCCGGCGATCGCCGACGCAGTGAAAGGCGACATTACCCTGTTGGCCGACTCCGGCATCCGCAGCGGCCTGGACGTGGTGCGCATGATCGCGCTGGGCGCCGACAGCGTGCTGCTGGGGCGCGCCTTCGTCTATGCGCTGGCGGCGGCGGGCGAAGCCGGGGTGGCCAACTTGCTGGATCTGATCGACAAGGAAATGCGCGTCGCTATGACGCTCACCGGCGCGAAATCCATCACGGAGATCAACGCCGGATCGCTGGTCAGAAACGCCTGACTCACAGCGGCTGCACGCCCTCCGGGTAGGGGTTGTAGCTCATCTTGCTGATGAAGGCCCCGGCCGGTGACACCAACACTCGGCCGGCGGCGTCCAACCCGAGGAAGGTGCCGGTGCAGCGCCCGGAGATAAAGTCGAAGAAGAACACCGAGCACACCGGGATAATCTTTTCCCGGAAGGTGAACAGGAACATCTCGTCCTCAAACTTGTAGTAAGTGGCGTAATCCATGTCGCCGTGCCCGAACTGCTCGCCGCGCAGGTTTTGCCAGGCGTAGCGCTCGGTGTTGACGTAGAAGTGCTCGTAGTAATGGTTGGGGCTGTAGACGTTCAGCGTGCGATAGCCGATCAGCTCGCGGGTCAAATGCGGTGCGATGCCGCCCGGCGTGACGCCTGCAATCAGCCCAACGTGGAAGCTTTGCTTGAGGCGAGACCCCTTTTCTACCGCATGTTCAGGCAGCAGCGTGCTGCGCACCAGCAGCGCCCGGCCGCTGTCGCGGTTGAGCACCAGCGTCAGGCATTCGTTGCCCGGCGACTGCAGCGGAATATTGAAGAAATAGCGTGCGGCGGAGGTTTGCACCTCTTCGTAAGCGTCCTCGCCGCTCTCCCCGCCCCAGGCCCAGAGCACCCGCTGCCGATCGGCGCTGAAACGCAGCGTGATGTCCCCGCCGTCTTCAAAGGCGATCTGCAATGTTTTGCCGCGCCAGTCCTGGGTGCCCGGCAACCGGTTGGTGTCGATGCCGCGTGCGAAATCGTCGTAATTCTTCCAGTCCGGTTCGGCATTTTGATTCAGTACGGATTGTTCTGCTGACATCTTCGCTCTCCTTGATTGAATGGGATAAAACCGTCTTACACGTCGGCAACGCTCGCCGGTTTCACCGTTCTGCGGCTCACCACCGCGGGTGCAGTTTCATCGAGAAAACAGCTCAGTACGCCGGCGCAGACCGCGCCGGCAGCCGCCAGCCACATCACGCTGACCAGGCCATAGCGATCGGCGATCAGCCCGGCGATAAACGGCGCCAGGCAGCCGCCAATCACCTCGCCGATCCCCATCACCAGCCCCAACGCGGTGGCGATGCGTGCCGGCGACACCGTTTCCGACGGGATAGTGGCCATAAACAGCGTGAAGCAGCCGAGGCCGGTATAAGACAGGAACACCAGCACGCCCAGCAGCCACGGGTTGTCGACGTAGCTCAGGAACAGCGGGCAGCACACCGCCAGCAGCGAAAAGAAAATCAACGTCGGTTTGCGCCCAAGGCGATCGGAGATCGCCGGTACCGCCACGCCCCAGAAGACCCAGGCGGCGCCGATGGCGCTCATGATGCCGCCCATCGTGCCTTCACCGAAGCCACGGTCGGTCACCAAAAAGTTAGGGGTGAAGGTAATGATGATCATGAACCAGGTGACGAACACGCAGGAAATCAGAATGCACAGCGCCACGTTCTTGATTTTGAACAGCTCGCCGTAAGCGGCTTTGCCCGCCGCCTTACCGGTCGCCGGCGCGGCGATAAAGGCGGGATCTTTTTTGCCGTTCACATGGCGATAGATCAACCACGCCAGAATGATGCCCGGCACGGCGGTCAGGTGAAACGCCATGCTCCAGCCCCACTTCTGCGCCAGATAGATGATCAGCGGCGGCGCGATAATGCCGCCCAGCAGCCCCGGCGCCGCGCCCTGGATCAATCCCATGTTGAAACCGCGGCGCTGCGGCTGCGATTTTTCCACCATCAACGATTGCGCGATCGGCAAAACCGGCCCTTCGGCGATCCCCATCAGCGCCCGGAAGATCAATAGCATGGCAAACCCGCTGACCAACCCCGACAGCGCGGAGAACAGCGAAAACACCAGGATCGACAGGATCAGCATCGGTTTGCGGATATTAAAGCGATCGGCTATCGCCCCCAGCCCCGCGCCAGACAGCGCCCAAGTCAATGCCAGCACCGCCGACAGCGTGCCGAGATGCACGTTGCTGAGCTTGAGGTCGGCGGCAATCATCGGAAACAGAAACGAGATGGTCAGACGATCGACGAACACGCAGCCGAAGACGAAAAACAAAATAATCAGCAACCGGTTCTCTTCACTTAATGCGCGGCGAGGCCCTGGCGATGTATTCATAGCGTCATTTGTCCATAAGTTAACTTATGAATGGCGACCCGCCATGGCATAAGTGTATTAAGCGCTCGGCCAAGAGAAACATTGGCCCTCCGTCACGACAACAACTCATTAACATATTAATGACATAAAATTATCGCAAGCCGGCGGTCTGTCAACCGGCGCTTTCTTAGAGACGAATGAAGTTTTTATCCGGTACTATTTTAAAATAGAATTATCACAATCAGATATTTTATCACTTTGTTTTTACAGACAATAAAATAATAACGGGTATTTTCCCGCGGTTAAAAACGCCTATTTTCACGCCATCTGTGAATAATCTCACCATTAACTCTTCAGGTTTATTAATTTGTTATCCCCTTTCAGTTAACGATAGGCAGCATTCGGATTCGTTTTTATCTATTGAATCATTTCGTTTTATTTCATGACCGCACAACAAAATAACTCTTACGAGGGAAAGGCTATTGGCAGGGTTACATCATTTAATCTGGACAATAACAAAAGCGCAGAGCGTGACGTAAATCACGGCAATCATGCCGTATCCTGCAAAGTAATTATGCTCGCAACAGCAATTATCTATTGCGATTAGGGCTGTTTATCTCAATTAAGCGCCATGCAACACTTCGTGCCATCGTTCGACACCGCGCCGCAAGGCCAGAGACGGAGTGACACATGAGCATCGAAAAACTAACCCGGGAGCCGCTTTCCATCGGCATCGAGTTGCCGCTGGACAACGATTGGTCCACCAGCGGGCAGCTGAAACGCCAGCAGGATGGGCGACCGTTCGGCGTGCCGGACATGAGCGAACACGCTGCGCGCATCAAGCTGGCCGATGAGCTCGGCTTTCGCGCCGCCTGGGTTCGCGACGTGCCGCTGTACGATCCGGACTTCGGCGACGCCGCGCAGGTGTTTGAGACCTTTACCTACCTCGGCTACCTGTCCAGCCTGACGCGCAATATTCTGCTGGGCACCGCGGCCGTGGTGCTGCCGCTGCGCCAGCCGTGGCTGGTACGCAAAGCGGCTTCCACGCTGCAAACGCTGAGCGGCGATCGTCTGCTACTCGGCGTCGCCAGCGGCGATCGCCCTGTGGAATACCCGCTGTTCGGCGCCGATTACGCCGCGCGCGGTGAACGCTTTCGCACCAGCGTCGGCATTCTCAAAGGGGAAGCCGACAGCGCGCTCCAGCCTGGATTGCGCCTGCTGCCGGCCACGCCGCCGCCGCCGCTGCTGGTCGCCGGGCTGGCGCAACAAACGCCTGAGTGGGTGGGAAAAAATATGGATGGCTGGCTGTCGTATCCCGGCACGCCTGCGGACCACGTTTCGCGGGTCAAACTCTGGCGTAACGTGGCCGGTGACAAACCCTACGTCAGCTTTATTCATCTCGACCTCACAGATAACGCCGACGCGCCGATTCAGCGCCATCGCTTCGGCATCAAGAGCGGCCGCAATGGGTTGATTCAGGAACTGAGCGCCATGCGTGACGCCGGGGTCAACCACATCGGCCTGCATTTCCGCCGCAACCAGCGGCCGCTGGAAGAGACGATGCAGGAGATCGGCCAACTGGTGTTACCGGAATTCCATCGCGCCTGACGCCCGCTTTAGCCCGCTATTCCGACCTGAGCTGGTCTTTGCCCCGTTACCGGGGCTTTTTTATTTCCGCCGCTGCTAGTTCATAACAACTCAGTCTAATCCCTGCGGCAAAACGGCGGCATGATGACGGGGAAACGAGCCACCATGAGGAATGAGCAATGACGGCAAAACTGACAGAAGCGGGCTTTTGGCGCAAAACCGCCGACTCTTCATCGCTGCGCGAGCCGCGCGTGCTGATCCGGGTCTACGTCGACGAAGGCGAGATTGACCGCGCCATCGCGTTTTACGAGCAGCTGCACGGCGTGGAAGCGGATATGCGTTTCGACTTTCCCGAGCATCGGTTGGTGCTGGCAGCGGTAGGACCGTTTCTGATCCTGGAAGGCGCGGAAGAAAACCTGCGCCCTTTTCGCAGCACCGTCGGCACGCTGCTGGTCGATGACATTTACCCTTACCACCAGCGGCTGCTGGCGGCCGGAGCCGAGATCTTCTTCGGCCCGGTGGAAGTGCCCACCGGCGCCTGTTTCAATGCGCGCCTGCCGGACGGCACGATTGTCGAGTACGTGCATCATCGGCCGCGCGCGGACGAATAAACCGCCTCAGGGGATCGCCGGCGTCATGGCGTAACCGCGCAGATCCTTGCGCAGGCTGACCATGTACAGCACGATCACCGCCGAGAACGGCAGGCCGCACAGCACCACCGCGGTTTGCATCGCGCTGAAACTGCCGGCGTACAGCAACCCGGCGCACACCAGCGTGGTGACCGCCGCCCAGAACACTCGCAGCCAGGCCGGCGCGTCATCGTGCGCGGAACCGCCCTGGCAGGAGAGGTTAGCTATCATCAGCGTGCCGGAGTCGACCGGCGTCAGGAACAGCACAAAGCTTATCACCACCACGAAACCGGCGGTCAGCTGGGTATAGGGCAGGTATTCGAACAGCTTGAACACCGCCATCGGCGGATCGCTTTGCGCTACCTGCCCCAGGATCGCCTGCCCGCCTTCCAGCACCAGGCTGATGGCGGTATTGCCGAAGATCGACAGCCACGCCAGCGTGAACCCGAGCGGGATCAGCAACACGCCGAAGATCAGTTCACGGATGGTGCGGCCTTTGGAAATGCGTGCGATAAACAGCCCGACGAACGGCGCCCACGCCACCCACCAGGCCCAATAAAACAGCGTCCAGGCACCCTGCCATTGGCGCGCCTTGCCGTACAGATACATATCAAAGCTGCGGCTGACGAGCGAGGTCAGATAATCCCCGAGGTTCTGCAACATGCCGTTGAGCAGGTTCAGCGTCGGGCCAGCCAGAAACACGAACAGCAGCAGCAGGCACAAGAAGCCGACGTTGATGTTCGACAGCATGGCAATGCCCTTCTCGACGCCGGTGACCGCCGCCAGCGTGGCCACCACCATCATCACCACGATCAGCGCCAGCAGTACGCCGGTGCTTTGCGGGATGTCGAACAGGTAAAACAGCCCCGAGTTCACCAGCAGCGCGCCGATCCCCAGGTTGGTCACCATCGAGATAACCGTCACCAGAATGCCGAAGCTGTCCACCAGATGGCCGACGCCACCGTGGATACGCTCGCCGAAGATCGGGTACAGCGCCGAACGCAGCGCCAGCGGCAAACCGCGACAATAGGCGAAATAGGCGAGCGCGGTGGCGATCAACGCATACAGCGCCCAACCGTGCAGCCCCCAGTGTAAAAAGGTCAGCGCCATCGCCTGCCGCGCCGCCTGTACGCTGCCGCCGCTGCCTTCCGGTGGCGACAGGAAGTGATCCAGCGGCTCATAGGCGCCGTAATACACCAGCGCAATACCGATGCCCGACGAGAACAGCATCGCCACCCAGGAGGGGTAGCTGAACTGCGGCGGCTCGTCATCCTGGCTCAGGCGAATATGGCCAAAGCGCGACAGCGCCAGCCAGAACACGAACGCCATGCAGGCGACCATCAGCAGCATGTAATACCAGCCGAACACATCGGCCACCCAGCTTTGCGCGACATTCAACCACTGTTTGCTGGCGGCGGGAAACAGCACAATCAGCGATCCCAGCAGCAGGATCACTGCCGCTGAACCGAAAAATACCGGGACATTTAATCTGACAGGTTCTTCGTCAAGCGATGGGGGAGTTTTCATTGTCATTGGCAGGCTTCCATGATGCGAAAGACAGACGATTTAAATGCAACCTTCAGTTAACATCTTATCGTCATTTATTTGACATTTTCGCAGCATATAGAGTATTGATTGACCGTTCAATCAATCAAATTCAAAGTGTGATTTGCCTATCAGTTGGGGAAAATATGTACCGCAGAGACATTCCTGAGCAGCGCAAGGAGCAGCTGATTAACGCCGCCTTCGAAACCATCAGCGTGGTGGGGCTGGCCGGCGTCACCCTCTCTCAGGTGGCGAAAGAGGCCGGGCTGTCGACCGGCATCGTCAGCCACTATTTTGGCGATAAAGAAGGATTGTTGAGCGCGACCATGCGCAAGATCCTGCGCGATCTGCGCGACGCGGTGGCCGAGTGCCGCGCTCAGGCGGCAAGCGACAGCCAGTCGCAGCTGTGCGCCATCATTCAGGGCAACTTCCACCCCAGCCAAACCAACGCTATTTCCATGCGCGCCTGGCTCGACTTCTGGGCCGCCAGCATGCACCAGCCGGTGCTGCGCCGCCTACAGCGCGCCAACGATCGGCGGCTCTATTCCAATATTTGCAGCCAGTTCCGCCGCGAGCTGCCGCTGCAGCAGGCGCGCGACGCGGCGCGCGGGCTGGCGGCGATGATCGATGGGCTTTGGCTGCGCGGTAGCCTGGCCGGGGATGACACCGATCTGCAGCAGGATTACCGCATCGCCTGCGACTACGTGATACAACGGCTCAGGGCCGCGCCATCGGCGGAGTGAACGGCAGCGTCAGCGCGGTTCCTGCTCTTCGCTGTACTGGGTTTGCCACATGGCAGCGTAGCGGCCGTTCGCCGCCAACAGCGCCTCATGCCCCCCGCGCTCGACGATCTCCCCCGCCTCCAGCACGATGATCTCATCGGCATCCACCACGGTGGAGAGCCGGTGGGCGATCACCAGCGTGGTGTGGTTGCGGCTCACCTCGCGCAGATGCCCCTGGATTTCGCGCTCGGTCTGGGTATCCAGCGCGCTGGTCGCCTCGTCGAACACCAGGATGGCCGGATTTTTCAGGATGGTGCGCGCGATCGCCACCCGCTGCTTTTCACCGCCCGACAGCTTCAGCCCGCGCTCACCCACCCGGGTGTCGTAACCGTCAGGCAGGCCGACGATAAAATCATGGATATGCGCCAGCCGCGCCGCCCGCTCGATGTCTTCATCGCTGGAGCCGGTTTTGCCGTAACCGATGTTGTAGCGCAGCGTATCGTTAAACAGCACCGTATCCTGCGGCACGATGCCGATCGCCTGCCGCAGGCTGGCCTGGGTCAGCTGGCGAATGTCCTGGCCGTCGAGGGTAATGGCGCCGCCCTGCACGTCGTAGAAGCGGAACAACAGACGCGACAGCGTGGACTTGCCCGCGCCGGAGGCGCCGACCACCGCCACCGTGTGGCCCGCCGGAATGGTAAAACTCACCTGCTTGAGGATTGGTCGGCGCGTGTCGTAACCGAAGCTGACCGCGTCGAACCGCACTTCGCCGCGATCGAGGCGCAGCGGCTGCGCATCCGGGCTATCGACGATCTCACGCTTCTCCTGCAGCAGATCGAACATATTCTCCATGTCGATCAGCGCCTGGCGCACCTCGGAATAAATAAAGCCGAAGAAGTTCAGCGGCTGATACAGCTGCAGCAGGTAGGCGTTGACCAGCACGAAGTCGCCGACCGTCATCGTCCCCTGCGTAATGCCCTGCGCCGCCATGGCCATCATCACGATCAGCCCGATCGAGATAATGGCGGTTTGCCCCAGGTTGATCGCGGTAAAACTGAATTGGTTCTTGATGGCGGCGTATTCGTACAGCCGGCGCGACAGATCGAAACGCTCGGCCTCGAACGCTTCATTGCCGAAGTACTTCACGGTCTCATAGTTCAGCAGGCTGTCGATGGATTTGCTGTTGGCGTCGGCGTTGGCCTTGTTGAGCTCGCGGCGAAAACGGGTGCGCCAGCTCACCGCCAGCACGGTGAACAGAATGTAGCAACCGACCGTGGTCAGGATCGCCAGCGCAAACCAGCCGTTCAGCATATGCCACATGATTGCCGTGACCAGCGAGAGTTCGAACAGGATCGGCACGATGGAGAACAGCAACCGCGACAGCACCGTGGACACCGCCTGGGTGCCGCGCTCGATAGACAGCGACAGCCCGCCGGTCTGGCGCTCCAGATGAAAGCGCAGGCTCAGCGCATGCAGCTGGCGAAACACCCGCACGCCCAACAGGCGCGTGGCGTTCTGGCTGACGTGGATAAACATCACGTTGCGCAGCTCCTCAAACAGCGCACCGCCCACCCGCGCCACGCCGTAGGCGATAATCAGCCCCAGCGGCACCGCCAGCATTTTCGCCGTCTCGCCGCTCAGCGCATCGACCATCGCTTTGTAGGCCAGCGGCACCAGCGTGGTGCTGACCTTGGCCGCTACCATAAACACGAAGGCCACCACCAGATACCCCCGCAGCCGCGGGTTGTCTTTCGGCCACAGGTAGGGCAGTAGGAATTTCAGCAAACGGGAACGGTCCATCATGTAATATTCATCTTCTCGGTCGGGCTCGCGGCGCATGGCCGCGCGGGGGTTATGAGTTTGGCCTGGCCGGCGGCGAACGCCGCAGCCATTCCGTTTTCCTGCGGTGGCAACTCAGCATCATCCGTCAGGAGAAGCAGCAGCGACTCGGGCAAAGTTCAGGCATGGAGGAGACAATCACATGACCCAGACGTATGCAAAGCGCTTTGCGCAGGTCTTTGACTATATCGACCGCCACCTGGACGAGGCGCTTACCGTCGACACGCTGAGCGAAGTGGCCCATTTTTCGCGCTTTCACTTTCAACGCCAGTTTAGCGCGTATTGCGGCATCTCGGTGTGGCGTTATATCCAGTGGATGAGGCTTAAACGCGCCTCTTACCGCCTGGCGTATAACCCGCTGGAGCCGGTGATTGACATCGCGCTGGACGCCGGTTTTCAAAACCCGGAGTCCTTCAGCCGCGCCTTCAAACAGGCGTTCAGCCAAACGCCGAGCCAGTTTCGCAAACAGCCGGCCTGGATCGATTGGCAGCAGCGCTTTCCCGAGCCGAAACACAAAAGGAAACAACCCATGAAGGTAGACATTGTCGATTTCCCGGCCACGCCAGTGGCGATGATCGAACATAGCGGCCCGCCCGCGCTGGTCAACGAAACCGCCGCACGCTTTATCGAGTGGCGCAAAACCAGCGGCCTGTCGCCGGTCAGAAGCAGCCGCACTTACGGCATCGCACCGCACGATCCGGCCACCACCGACGCGCAAGACTTCCACTTCTTCATTTGCGGCGAGGTCACTGCACCGATCCCGGAGGACAACGCCTCTGGCGTGGTGAACGGCACGCTGCCGGCCGGACGCTGCGCGGTGCTGCGCCATCACGGCTCGCTGGATGGGCTCTCGGAAAGTGCCCACTATCTGTACCGCGAGTGGTTGCCGGCCAGCGGCGAGGAGCTGCGTGACTTTCCGCTCTATTTCCACTACCACAACTTCGTGCACGAGGTGGCGGAATATGAACTGGTGACCGATCTTTATCTGCCACTGAAATAGCTGACATCCGGCCCCGTAAGGAGCCGGATTAATGTTAACAGGACGGCGACGATCCCTGCGGCGGCAGATAGCGCTGTGGATCGAGCGCGGTGGCGCGGTAGCGGATCTGGAAATGCAGGAACACCGAATCGGTGCCGGTGCTGCCCATGGTGCCAATCTTCTGCCCCGCTTTCACATCCTGGCCGTTGCGCACCAGCGTGGTGTCGTTGTGCGCGTAGGCGGTAATAAAGTCTTCACCGTGCTTAATCATGATCAGGTTGCCGTAGCCGCGCAGTTGGTTGCCGACGTACACCACTTTGCCCTTGGCGGAAGCATAGATCGGCTGGCCGCGCTTACCGGCGATGTCGATGCCCTTGTTGCCGCCATCGGCATTGGAGTACGCCTGCACGATCCGGCCGCTGGTCGGCCAGCGCCAGCAACGTGCGGCGCCCGGCGGCGGCGTTTGCTTGGCGATCGCGGAGGAAGACGTTTTACGGCGCGTGGCGGCGGTTTTGGTCGGCGCGCTGCCGCTCAGCCGCAGCTTTTGCCCCACTTCCAGGCTATAAGGCGGGCGTATCTTGTTGATTCTGGCCAGATCGCTGACTTCGCTGTCGGTGATCCAGGCGATGTAGTACAGCGTATCGCCCCGTTTGACGGTGTAAGACTTGCCGGTGTAGCTGCCCTTCGGCAGTTTGTCGTAGTCACGGTTGTAGGTATTTTTACCCGAACACCCGGCCAACAATAGCCCCAATGTCAGACACACCGCGATGCGGCGCCACCTCGCCAGCTTGCTTCCTGTGCTCAAATCCTGTCCCCAATCGTCTTTTCGGTTCTGATACGCGTCAGCCGCACAGTGTAACATTTGCGCCGGGTCAGTCAAAAAGCGGGAAAGAGGCAACTATCGGAAAACAACTGGCACGGAGGCCGCTGCGGCACGATCGGCGGGAGGAAAAATGGCGCCATAAGGCGCCAAATCATGCAGCGATGCCGGGGTTACTGTTTACCTGAGGTCAGCAAACTGAAGCTGGTCATCAGATTGCGATAGTCAGGGATATGTTGAGAGAACAGGTTCCCCAACCCTTCGATATCATTTCGCCAATCGCGGTGCAATTCGCACGCCGCGCCAAACCAACTCATCAGCTGCGCGCCGGCCTGGGACATGCGATCCCAAGCCGCATCGCGCGTAATCGCATTGAACGTGCCGGATGCGTCGGTGATGACGAAAACCTCATACCCCTCTTCCAACGCAGAGAGCGCAGGAAACGCCACGCAAACCTCGGTCACCACGCCGGCGATGATCAGTTGTTTCTTGCCCGTGGCCTTTACCGCCTTGACGAAATCTTCATTATCCCAGGCATTGATATTGCCGGGACGAGCAATATAGGGGGCGTCAGGGAAAGTTTGCTTTAGCTCTGGCACCAAAGGGCCGTTCGGTCCGTTTTCAAAACTCGTGGTCAGTATCGTCGGTAAATTGAAGTATTTAGCCAGATCGGCCAGCGCCAAAACATTATTTTTGAATTTATCCGGATCCTGATCTCTAACCAGGGACAGTAGCCCCGTCTGATGATCGACTAATAACACGGCGGCCTGTGCCTTATCTAATCGGCTATATTTAAAAGTCATTCCCTTCTCCTTTATCATCAAAATCATCAAATTCCGATCGCCCCATGCATTCCAAGCATGTAGCATGCTTTCAAACGCTCCGACATCAGGCTAGCAATGAACCAGCCGGGTAAATAGAACGATTATTGGGAATGAGTATCTCACCACTGGGAAGGTCAACTTTATATGATAGATTTCAATGAGATGGTTATGTTTGCCAGAGTAGTTGAATGCGGTGGATTTCTTTCCGCCAGTAAGAAGTTTGGTATACCCAAATCGACGCTATCAAGACGAATATCCAATTTGGAAAAAAGGCTCAATGTCAGACTTATTCAGCGTTCAACGCGAAACCTCATGGTCACCGATATAGGAAAAGAATATTATCAGTACTGCCTGCAGATGATTAGCACCGCAGAGAAAGCGGAATGCCTCATTATTAACAAAAGCGAAAAACCCACTGGAAAAATAAAACTAACCTGCTCAAACATTCTCCTGGATCTTGGCCTAACGGAAGTCCTGGCGAAATTCATGCTGCAATACCCCAAGGTCAATTTGCATGTGAAAATATTTAATCGCAACGTGGATATTATTTCTGAAGGGTATGACCTCTCATTAAAACTCATCGCCGATGAGCCCAAAAACAGCAACTTGGTGATGCGTCGAATTTGCGCTGTGCCCACCGCATTTATGGTCGCCCCCTCTGCAACTATTCAGTACCAAAGTATCAATACGCCCGAAGATCTCTCCAGTTTGCCAACGGTCGGGTGGTTATCGACCCATCTTCAGGCCGCCTGGACGTTTCAACAAGCCGATCGCGAAGTCAAAATAAACAACGAGTCGCGCATGGTGTGCGATGACATTCGCCTGATCAAGGAATCGATCGTAAAAGGCGTCGGTGTTGGCTGCCTGCCGCTGAAATTAGCCCGCCAGGAACTGCTCGACGGCAGCCTGAAAACGCTGCTCGACGACTGGACATTGGAACAACACAAGATTGTCGCGTTTTACCCTTCCAGACAAGGACTCCCCCCTTCGGTAAGAGCGCTGATTGATTTCATCGTTGATGAACTGGCCGAATAACACGCCGCTACCAAGCATAAACGCCACGCCGGATTTACCGCAGTGATTAAAAAGTGACTACTATAATAGAGCGCTCGGAAAAATAGAGTGCCCCCGAGGATCGCAACAAAGAGAATGGAGCTGTAACATGCTAAACCTTGATCGCAATAATCTGCCCCTCCTGAGCGAAGAACTGCTCAAAAAGCAACGCACCACCCTGCTGATCATCGCCTTCCTGCTGCTGGCGGGCGGTATAGTGTGCCTGGTTAATCCTTTCGCCTCCGGCGCGGCGCTGAGCATCGTGGTCGGCGTCCTGCTGCTGTTGAGCGGCGCCGGGCTGATTATCGCCATGATCGCCAACCGAGCGCAGAATACTTGGCCGATGATCGGCGGCATTCTGCTGGGTGTGGCCTACCTGATTATCGGCTATGTGTTCATCACCAGCCCGCTGGCGGGCATTCTGGCGCTGGCAGTGTACCTCGCCGTGCTGTTCGCGCTCGGCGGCATCGCCCGCCTGGCGGCTGGCTATATGCGCCGCGGATTGCCGGGCAACTGGCTGCAGTTCGTTATCGGCGTGCTCGATTTGATCATCGCCTGGATGCTGATCGGTTCAGGCCCGGCGGCGTCGGTCACGCTGGTGACGGCGATCGTCGGCATCGAGATGCTGGTCAGTTCCTTTGCGCTGTTCCAGGCGGCGAGTCTGTTTAGAAAAAGCTAACTCGGTAGCCGCCACTCCCTTGAGCGGCGGCTTTGAATAACACGCCAATAAAAATACCCTAGGGCATTCTTATTGCGTAACGCCATTCCCCAATCGTTGAACCTATACCATCGAGAGAACGTAGGTGGATACCAAAATATTGATTATCAAAAATAGCCGCATAGCCGACCTGCTCGGCAGAAAACGAGACAAAGCAATAAACATGGTCAAATTCCTTGAGGTGGCCAATCGGCCCAGAGACACAAATATCTCCCGGCGCCAAACTCGCACGGTGGGTTATCTTCTGCCATCCCTGCTCCAGAGCCCATTCAACGAAATAATCAACATTGATAGACTGCATGCTGCCAAGTTGCGGATAAGGTAGGTCACAAAGTTTAAGGCAACTGACCTGGTGTGCAACACAGGCATTACTTGTCGCGGTAGGGCTGTATTCCGGCACAAACCAGTCTTCTACTGCTTCCCTGATTGAACGGTAATCTTCTTTAAACATCCCGACAAACCGTTCAGCATTACTGGGAAATTGATCATTCCACACCATGGCATCAGCCAGTTGCACAACAAACGGTGCATCTATCGTGACCTTTGTTTTGGGCAGTAGTTGCAGTATCAGAGCGAGCTCCTGAGTATCACTATATTCTTTAACATGACTTTCTCCCGATTTCGACGAGATAACTACCGTCGGAGTTCCCTTTCCATTACTACCTAACATAACACCGGAGATATCTTCGATTTTCATCGGCAAACTAAAAGGCAAGTTTTCCTTGAATAACTCTCTACCATATGCCTGGATCGTTTCAAAACTCACCGTTGCCCCCAAGCTTGCAGAACCTGCAATGACCTCATAGGTCACGCCATATCCGATCCCCCTGATTATTTTTTTCTTATTTTTACTCCATGGGTTAACGCCAAGCGCTTCGACTGCGGCAATGGAGGCCTCTCCGATAGAATCTTTTCCACCGACGTCTGCACAGATTGCATAGATATGATTATTTTTATAATTTATTTTAGTCATATCTCCCATATTCACAGCGACCCCGGTGATCTTCTTCCAATTACCTGGAATAACAAAATATGGAATAATACGTGCATTAACATAATCTCCCTCACCTCGCCAACCATTCCCTCTTCTTAAGCTGGTTTCCTTTTGCCCTGTCGGATCGATTTCCTCGGCATCAGGACTGCCATCGGCATCCGTATCCGCATCGGCAATAATTAAAATATGGCCATCATCTTTAATCATAACTACAGGATCTGGCATGATCGGCTCATCTGGGGAAGTCCGGTTATTTTTCCATGGGTGGGAGATGATATTTGACATAATGTTACCCTCGGTGAAAGGATGGCACCAACCGATATATATTACCGACAAGCAAAAAGATATACGTGATACATTATGACGGCTTGTCGGTCATATTAATTCGGCAGAGTTTTATCTTCGATTTAACAGATGCGACCACCAACTCTTTGTCTTCTTTACTGTAAAATTTACTCCCTTGACTCATTGTGACACTCAGCAATCTTTCTTTATTTTGTTGTTCTTTTTTAATGGCTTCCGCCAACGCATCAAGATTAGGCGTGATTAATTCAACACCCGCCTGCCTGATCTCCAATTCATAGGCCAAATCCTCCAGATTCTGGTAGAGATAATTTCCAATATCAGTATAGTATGCCTTGTTAGCATTAATAATTAACGCAATATCCTGATCTAAAAGGTTGACGGCTTCATACATACAATTAGCCGATGCCGCAGCCGTCTTGTAATTATAGATTTGCGTTGCATAATTATAATGACCGGGAAAGATATTAGCGCCAGCTGCAATGCCGCCACTGTACATCGCAGTGGTCACTGAACCACTTGCGGCCGAAATCACAGCAACGAGAGTACCAAAAAAACCCACTTCATTATATCCATAAGTTTGCTGATAAAGACTTATGTATTTTTCTCGCCATAAATTCCGATAAACCAAAGCGATTTTTTTAATGTTATCAATCTTAGGTTTTTTTTCTGCCTCGACCGGCCACGGTGCGGGCCGAGGTGTTTCTACCGGGATCGGATAAGGACTAGTACAGCCAGAAAGCATCCACGCTAATGATAATGAAGCTAATAGATTATTCATATTCTAAGCTCACAACACAGACACTTATTTATAAAAATAGCTCAGTACTTTTTTTCCTCCACTTTTCTAGTTATAGACTTTTAGTTTGAAATTTAAATCTAAGAAATCAACGATCGTCTGATATTTTGTTCTTCACAATGGTTTACCTATGCATAAAAATCTTGGATAGAATATCTTTGACCACCGCTCCTTTTCACTAAAGTTAAAACATTCAATATAATAAAGCAGACCTCTGCCCTGACGGAAAATCGCCAATAGATATGATAGTATTGTGCACAGCATTCGATAATATGTCCTCTTATCCCTACCCCCTCATCTGACAGGTAGTGTTCTATCATGCCTCCACTCCTTAGCCAGGTGTAAACCAGGCTTGATTGGGATGCTCTTGTAAAAATGACGTTTGCCTCTCATTACCACCGAAAAACGCGTTGATGCAACCGCCCCTCTCTACCGTTCACCCCACTTTACGACCGCCGTCACACCTCGCCACCGCCAAATTGCGTTGGTTATAGAGTCGTCTACAATTCAATCGAATTACCCCCTACAACATCAGAAATTATTATTATTAGAGGTGATTATGTTACAGAAACACGAAAATGTAATAAGTATGACTGTACTAAGCCCGCAAGCCACCCAACAGCTGATGCCATCGTTCTCCTCCTTGCCCCACACGCAACACGCCGACGGAAAATATCGCCTGCGCCGTTACTCGGTCGTCAAATACCTCAACCCCAACGTCGCCGAAGTGGGGCCGCGCACTTTCATGCAGTCGGATCAGATCAACCACTTTCAGGGCAACGTGGTGCGCCGCTTCGAACCTATCGACAGCGCCGTGTTGCAGAGCGCCGGCATGGCAGAGATGTGCAACCTGTTTGCAGAAAGCAACGAACTGCCGGAAGGCGCCGAGATAGAGATCCACCAGATGCGCGTGGTCGCCATCGAGAAAGACACCCAGGTGGCGCCGGAAGGCATTCACCAGGACGGTTTCGACCACATCGCGATGATCGCCATTCACCGGCACAACATCGTCGGCGGTGAAATCATGCTGTATGACGACAGTCACCACGATCCCTTCTTTAAAAAAGCGCTGGCGGACGGCGAAGCCGTGCTGCTGGCGGACAGCAAACTGTGGCACAACGCCACGCCGATCAACGCCGTGAGCCCAACAGAAGAAGGCCATTTGGACCTCTTCGTCCTCACCGCGCGGGGAGAGAAAGCATGACCTTTACTCCCGAGCTCGCCCGCCGCCAGTTCAGCGCCCTGTCCCAGCTAATCGACGGCAAACCGGCGATCTTTTTCGACGGCCCCGGCGGTGCGCAGGTTTCACGGGGCGTGCTGGAAAAAATGACAGATTACCTGGGGGCATACAACGCCAACCTGGGCGGCCACTACTTCTCCAGCCGAGTCACCGGCGAGGTGATGGGCCAGGCGCGGGAATCGGTGCGCGCCTTGTTAAATGCCCCGTCGGCCGACACCATCGTCTTCGGCATGAACATGACCACGCTGACTTTTCATCTCAGCCGCATCATCAGCCGCGACTGGCAGGCCGGCGATGAGGTCATCGTCACCGCGCTGGATCACTACGCCAACGTCTCCAGCTGGCAGCAGGCCGCTGCCGACAGAGGGGCCGTGGTGCATCAGATACCGCTCGAGAGCGCCGACTGCGCATTGGATGCCGCGAAAGTGTGTGAGCGCATCAATGCCAACACCCGCCTGGTGGCGGTCAGCTACGCCTCCAACGTCACCGGCAGCATTGTCGATATCAAAACCATCGTCGAAGCCGCGCATCGGGTCGGTGCGCAGGTGTATGTCGACGCCGTTCATTACGCCCCGCATAACCTGATCGACGTACAGGCGCTGGGCTGTGATTTCCTGGTGTGCTCCGCCTACAAGTTCTTTGGCCCGCACGTCGGCATGGCCTACATCGCGCCGCAGTGGCTGCAGCGCCTGCGTCCGTACAAAGTCGAGCCGGCCACCGACGTCGGCCCCGGCCGTTTCGAGACCGGTACTCAGAGTTTCGAAGCGCTGGCCGGCGTCGCGGCCGCTGTCGAATATCTGGCGCAGTGGGGGACGCCGGGCGCACCGTTAAGGCAGCGTTTGCAGGAGAGCTTCGCCGCCTACCACCAGCATGAAGAGGCGCTGTGCCGCCACTTCCTGCAGCGGCTGCAGCAGCTCGACGGGGTGCGGCTTTATGGCAATCCCCAGGCGGACAGCGCGCGCCGCACACCGACCTTCGCCCTGACCTTCAGCGGCCATACGCCTGACGCAATCGCCCGCCGCCTCGGGCAGCACAACATCTGCGCCGGCAGCGGGCATTTCTATGCGTTGGGCTTGGTGCAACAGCTGGGGTTGCAGGACGGCGGCGTGCTGCGCATCGGCATGATGCACTACAACACTCAAGGCGAGATCGATACGCTGTTCAACGTGATCGCCGAAGATATTCTCAGTTAACCCGGCCACATCGCCCGCTCATCTTATTGAGCGGGTTGAGCGGACGAAAAGGAATCAAACTGCCCGCCTTTTCTTCCATGAGAGTCCACGGCACGCTGATGCGTGCCTTTCTTTCACTCCGTTACGAAATGTGGGGATAATGAACATACTCATGCTGGAACGGCAAAAGAAGCCGGGATCGGCGCATCGTGCGGTTGTCACCGGATACGCCGGCGGTAGCGCATTGCACGCATTCTCTTTTGACTCAGCAGTGGGCATAATGACAAACACGGTCTGGGTCAGATGAGTATGAATGGTGAAGTCGCAGCGAATTACGTTAAATGACATTGCTGTACTGGCGGGTGTAACCAAAATGACGGTCAGTCGCTATCTGCGCACGCCGGACAGGGTTAAACCGGAAACAGCTGCGCGCATTGCCGCCGTTATCGAGGAAGTCGGCTATCAGGCCGATCCCGACAATCCCGCCCTCTATTCCAATAGCCCTCCCCTCATCGGCGTTCTGGTTCCTTCTTTTAACAATCTGATATTTGCTGATGTCCTCGCCGGCATTGAATCCGTGACGTCTATACAGGGTTATCAGACGCTGGTCGTCAATTATGACTACAACAGCAAACGCGAAGAGGAGCAAATTGCCGCGATCCTGGCTTTTAAGATAAAAGGGCTGCTGCTGACCGAGTCGGTCCATAGTCTGCGGGCGGAAAAATTCCTGAAGACGGCAAAAATACCCGTTGCTGAAATCATGGGGCTGTCAGGCAATACAGATCGAATTAACGTGGGTTTTGATAATGTGAAAGCCGGCTACGATATGACCACCATGCTGCTGGCCAGCGGTAAAAAACGCATTATCTATTTTGGTTCAATGTCTGATATCCGCGATGAACAGCGTTATACGGGATACTGTCAGGCAATGGCTAACCATGATTTACCTACCGGTCGTATCTCCCCCAATAAGATCTCTTCCATTTCGATTGGAACAGGCATGATGACGCTTGCGAGCCAGATGTATCCGGATATGGATGGGATTCTCTGTACCAACGACGATCTGGCCGTGGGCGTGTTACAGGAATGTCTGGCAAACGGTATCAGCGTGCCAGCGCAAATGGCCATTGCCGGATTTCACGGTCTTGAGATCGGGCAGATCATTACTCCTCGGTTAGCCAGCGTACTGACGCCACGGTATGAGATGGGGAAAGTGGCGACAGAAATCATAATAAAAAAAATTAAAGGGCTGCCGACCATTGAACATGTCGATCTCCACTTCCGCCTGTCAATGGGGGAGACAATATAGCTTGCCCCTGCCAGTGACTTTATCATTGGCCATCACTGCCCGCTTCGCCAGAAGACCATCTCTCGTTATCCCGGCCAGAGATTCGGCCAGATGGCGCCATCCACCTGACCGAACGCCCCCTTAACGTGCCTTGCGGCGGCGGAGCCAGAATAGGACCAGCAGAATAATGACGACCGCCGCGACGGCCATGCCAGGCAGAATCATCGGCTGTGCGCGCGCCAACAGCGGTTTCGGGCCCCCGGCGCGCACCTCACTCACGTCGGCCTCAGTCACGCTCAGCGTGCTGTTGCCGTATTTCTGCAGCACGAAGTTAGCGATATCGGCAACCTGCTTATCCGTCAGCTCTCCGACATAGGAACCGGCGCCAAAGCTCGGCATCAGGACGTGCTTACCGTCAACCCGGCGATCAACCCCCTGCAAAATGACGGCAATCAGGTTTGACGGATTGCTCGCGGCCGTGGTGGAGTTGTTGAACAGCGAAGGGTAGGCCTGGTTCAAACTGCCGCTGCCATCCGGCTGATGGCAACTGGCGCAGTAGCCGCTGTAGAGCGCCTCGCCGCTATTGAGCGTGTGGTTGGCGTTGGGCGAATTGATGCCGCGGAGATGGTGCTCAACGTTGTAATGCGCTTGACTAAAGCTATTGCCCTGGCGCTCATCGCCCTGTGACGGTACGGTCCTCAGGTAAGTCGCTATCGCCTGCAGCTGCTGGTCGGTCAGGTATTGGAAGCTGTGCTCAACGGCTTCAGCCATTGGCCCCGCCGCTTGCGCGCGCCCTTCCGCCCGACCGGTTTTCAGGTAGGCCACTAACTCCTGCTCGCTCCAGCCACCGATCCCTTCTTGGCGATCTGCGGTGATATTCGGCGCGTACCAAGAGCCCAACGATGCCCCCATCAGGAAGCGCGAATTGTCTTCCGCCATCAGCACATTACGCGGCGTATGACAGGTTCCGCAGTGAGCCGGGCCCTGCACCAGCGCGGCCCCTTCGTTCCACGCCTCACCTTTCGTCAGATCCGGGGTGAAGCGCCGATTGTCCAAATAAAGCCTGTTCCACACCGCCATGGAGAGGCGGATGTTGAACGGAAACGGCAGATCGGTTTGGTGCTTGGCCGGCTCATCGACCGGGGCAACGCCATGCATGAAATAGGTATACAGAGCGTGGATCTCGTCATCACTCAGACGGGTGTAGGCGGTGTAGGGCATGGCCGGATAGAGATACGCCCCATCTTTCCGGATCCCGGCGCGCAGCACGTCGGCAAACGCCGCTTCGGAATAGCCGCCGATACCGTATTTTACCGATGGAGTAATATTGGTGGCGTAGATAGTGCCCATGGGGGAAGCGATGCCGTACCCCCCGGCAAAAGGTTTACCCTGCTGCTGCGTATTCGTATGGCAGGCCATGCAGTCCGAGGCGATAGCCAGCGCTTGCCCTTTAGCGATCAGATCGCCGTCCTGGGCATGCGCCGCAAAACCGCTTCCCAGCAGCAGCGTCGCTGCCAGCGCGTGGGTGATTTTATTCATTTGCTCTCCAGGGCTCGAAGTACGTCATTGGCCGCCTTGAGTCCAAGCGCCGCCATCGTCAACGTGGTGTTGACAACGCTGGCTGAAACCATGGCGCCTCCACCCGGGATCCAAAGGTTGTCGTGATCGTGAGCACGGCAATTACCGTTCACCACCGAGTTCGTGGGGTCGCTGCCCATGATCGTGCCGCCCATAATGTGGTTGTTGGCATTCAGCTTGTCGTTAATCACAAACTCTTGCGCATCGAACAAGTCGCCAATCTGCCGTAGCTGGGTTTTGACCACTTCCAGCCCTTTGCGCACGTAATCGCCGACGTCGTAGTGGATGTCCGGGCAGGCCAGGCCATGCTTGTCTTTGCGAGTGGGGCTCAGGGTCAGACGGTTGTTCGGGTCCGGCAGCGGTTCCAGGCTGATGGAGAGATCCACCGAGCGGCTGGCGCGATCGCGCACTTCATCCTGCAGCGCCTTGCCGACCTTGCCCGTTTTCAGGACTTCAAGGGCGGAGGGAATCACCCGGTTGATGTTGTTGATGATGATCTTGTTGGCGGAGTGGTCGCTGCGGAACGCGCCGTCACGATACCCCACCATGCAGCTGCTCTGCGCCGGGCCGCGGCCAACCCACAGGGCCTCTCGCGCCAGGAAGGAGCAGTGCAGGCCCGAGTGATCCATCATGTTGCGTCCCACCTGATCCGAGCTGTTCGCGATGCCGTTCGGGTTCTTTTCGTTGGCCGCCAGCAGCAGCAAGCGCGGGTTCTCAATCCCATTGCAGGCCAGAACGAACGTTTTACCGATCGCCCGATGGGAGTTGTGCGCCGTGTCATACCAGTGAACGGCGGTGACGCGGTTATTGTCGTCGGTGTCAATTTTGTACACCACCGCTTCAGGGATCACCTTCGCCCCCTTGTGTTCGGCCCGTTCAACGTGGTGAATACCGTTGTACATCGCCCCGATCGGGCAAATCGGCTGGCAATTGTTATTGCCGCAGCAGGTGGGCCGTCCATTCCAGGGCCGGGTGCTGCGGCCTTGCGGAATGGGCACCGATTTAAAACCGTGAGGATTAACAATCTCAGCAATGCGTCTGTCGCCGTAGGCCCAGGGCACCATGTCCATCGGGTAAGGCCCGCTGCGTTCCGCAGGGGACTGCCACTCCGGATTATTCGGGCCGGCAACGCCTATTTCCTCTTCGGCTTTCGCGTACCACGGTTCGATATCTTCGTAAGAAATAGGCCAGTCTCTCCCCACGCCATAGAGAGATTTCATGCGAAAATCATTGGGATGGTTGCGCCAGCAAGAAGCGGCCCAGTGCCAGGTGGTTCCCCCCACCACACGCAAATAGCCCTGTTTAAAGCCAGAGCCATTGGGGCCGGTCAGTTTGATATAGTCGTTCTCCGGGAAATAGAGCGGCGCGGTGGCGTACTCCGATTGCGGGTAAAGCCCCTGAAAATCCGACCCCGCACGATTGTGCAGTGGCATATTGCGCCAGTTTTCCACAGCCTGTGCGCGCTCAATCCGCGGGCCTGCCTCAAGTACCAGCACCGAGTAGCCCTGGCTCACCAAAGCATCCGCCATCAGACCACCCACAATACCGGAACCGACAATGACGACATCGGCCTCTGCATCGCCGGAAGCATTAATTATTGGGCTTTTCACACGCGGTCCTCATATTTTTTATCGGCTACGGCAGGCAAATCTGTTGCGGGAATGGAAGGTTGGCGGGTAACGCCCGGCGGCAAGCCGGTCCACCACAGCGGACCAAAATTGCACCAGGTCGGCACGATCAGGGCATCCTGAACCGTGCGATACATCAGCGCCTCTTTATAGGTAATCAACTGACCCTGATCGGCACTTGAAGGATCTACGGTTCCGGTATACCACGCGGTCACGATGGCCTGGATAAGCTCCCTCTGCCCCTGCTCAATCGCATGCCGGTTCAAGGTTTCCGCATCGGTAGCTTGCTGGCTCAGGGTAAACAGGGCGTTGAGTTGCGAGTTCAACTGCGGAAAATGTTCGCGCAGTGCGGAAAAATAGCGGGCGGAGAGGGTGACGTCCAAATCGTCAAACTCGGTAATTTTTCTCGAAATTTGCAAGAATTGCGCGTATTCAACGGGCGAGGCGGCAATTTGCGCCCGTTCGGCATAGGTTATATTTGAATAAGGCAACAGGCTGGCGGCGACGATGACGCCCACCATTTTTCCCAGCGCCTCCCTGCGGGTAAGCACGATTTGCAACGACATTGTTAGCTCCGAAATAATTTATTTTTATATAGTTTTTTTAATATCTATCAGAACACAGGCAAACCAAAATAAAAAATTGTGCCAATGGGGAGGAACCGCATTAAAAGATCAAGGCGTTATGAGATTGGCTACATCGACTACAGAGGTAAACTCACGGCCTTTAAGGATGTAATGTGAACCTGAAGAAAATATCCCTGTAAATAATACGGCGTAATCTCTGCCGTAAATTTATTCAACCCAACTCAATCTTTAAAAATTAGGGGCTATGGCTTTGACGGGAAAGGCGTATTCTTCGGAATCGCTGCAGACAGCGGATGAGCGAGGCTTTCCGCCGGGCAGCCTGAAGTCGCGATACCAGCCGCCGCTGAACGTCTTGCTACGTCAGCAGGGCGCAGTCGATTTTCGCCACAATTTTACGCAGAGCTGCCGGTGCCGTGCAGGTACTCATCGGGCGGTGCAACTCACCCGGGAAGATAACAGCCAGTTCACCGGGTTGCAGGTGGATGAGAGTCTCACCGGGGATCGCCGGGCTAAACCCAAGATCGTGCGCCTCGTTAAACGGCTCACTCAGGGGCAGAGGTAGCCCCAGAACCCCGGCGCCAATCACTTCTTTCCCTTCCAGGACAAGATGGATATCCAGATACTGGCGATGAAACTCTGGCTTCTGGTCGGCCAATAGTTTGGTTTCCCCTTCAACGACGTTAAAGAACATCTGTTTACCCTGCACCTGATAGTGCCCGACAGGTAAATTGTACGGCTCATTTTCAATAATACTGGCCAGCATTTTACGGATGGCCGCCGGATAGAACCTATTATTTACGGCAGTGGTTAAAGCATCAATAATCATAATATTTTCTCTGGTCAATATCGGCTCGGTATTTCACCGACAAAACAATGGTTGGATAGTGTTATGGCAACACGCAATCTCGGCGTAATTACGGCAGAATCACTATTAGATCGTTCTACGGGCGCCACTATGAATAAACAACAAAGCAAACCGCTTTGTTTCTAATATTTACAACCTATCACCACTGTGAGTAAACTCCACCTGAAAGGCCATTCGGCATGGTGAAATAAGTCATGGCCTATCTCACGGTTTTTAGCCGTTTAAAACTGTGACAAAAGTCACTTAATTAAGTGTTACGAAACAGCGTTACTTATCCTGTGATCCACGGCAGAAAATCACTGGCTATTCACCCTTTTCACCAGAATCGACCGATTTCACACTCTCCGCCTACGGGCATAACGGGCTATCGCCCCCGATAATAATCGACAGAAGCCACGAAATTGCACACGAGATCACGCCAGCAGTAACATGCTTTTTTAACACTCTTTGGCGTGATGTAGATCGCAATAATAAGCGGTAAAAAAACGTCTGATACAGGATATCCCCTATTGTTTTCAGACAGGATCGCAACGATGCACACTGACACTCAACCTACCATTTTACTTATCGCGCCGGTGATGGATGCTTTACAGGCCGCGTTGGACGCCAGTTACCGGGTATTCCGTCTCTATGAACAATCAGATATTCCAGCCTTCCTGGCTCGCCATGGCGCAGACGTTCAGGCGGTGGTCACCCGTGGTGACGTGGGGGTAACCCGGGAGACGCTGGAGCAGCTGCCGCAGGCGGGCATGATTGCTGTTTTTGGCGTGGGAACCGACGCTATCGACCTCAACTACACCCGGGAACGCCATATCAGCGTCGGGATCACCGCCGGCGTGCTGACCGATGATGTGGCCGATCTGGCGATGGGGCTCTTGCTGTCCGCCAGCCGCCGCCTCTGCCAAGGAGACCGTTTTGTACGCGAAGGCCGCTGGGAAACGACGCCGCCACCGCTGGCGACCAAAGTGAGCGGTAAGCGCATCGGTATTTTTGGCATGGGGAATATTGGCCAAGCCATCGCCCGCCGGGCGAAAGGCTTCGATATGACCATCCTGTATACTGACCGCCGGCGCAAAGACGACCTGGATTACCAGTGGTGCGCCGATCTGCACACGCTCGCAGCGCAGAGTGATTTCCTGGTGATCGCGGCATCTGGCAGTGCGGAAAACCGCGGGATTATTGATGCCAGCGTATTTAACGCCATGCCCGATCGTGCCTGGCTTATCAATATCGCCCGCGGCAGCCTGGTCGATGAGGCGGCGCTGATAAAGGCGTTACAAAATCATGTTATCGCCGGGGCCGCTCTGGATGTGTTTGAAAACGAGCCCCATGTCCCGACAGCGTTTTTTGCGCTCGAGAATGTTTTGCTTCAGCCCCACGTGGCCAGCGCTACCGTAGAAACCCGCCAGGGAATGAGCCAATCCGTTTTGGATAATCTCGCAGGTTATTTTTCCCATCAGGATATTCCTGGCTTAATTCAATAAAAATGATCGCCTGAATGGCGCACCATCATTTTTATTCAGCCTAACAAAATATCCGCTTATCGTGGCGGATATCATCGAGGCATTACTATGACTGATAAAATACCAGGAACTCGCTGGCTGCGGGTTATCGCGCCGATCCTTGTCACCTGCATTATTTCATTTATGGATCGCGTTAATATCAGCTTTGCTCTGCCGGGCGGCATGGAACAGGATTTAGGGATTACCAGCCAAATGGCTGGCGTGGCCAGTGGGATATTTTTTATTGGTTATTTATTTCTGCAAATCCCTGGCGGACGACTTGCGGTTTACGGTAGCGGGAAACGTTTTATCGCCTGGTCGCTCGTGGCCTGGGCGATTGTCTCTATCGCCACCGGCTTTGTCACCCATCAGTATCAGCTGCTCATACTGCGTTTTATTCTCGGGATCTCCGAAGGAGGAATGTTGCCCGTCGTGCTGACCATGGTCAGCAATTGGTTCCCGGAAAAAGAACTGGGCCGGGCCAATGCCTTTGTCATGATGTTTGCCCCACTAGGGGGGATGCTGACCGCCCCAGTTTCCGGCGCGATTATTGCCACTCTCGACTGGCGCTGGCTGTTCATTATCGAAGGCTTGTTGTCGGTCGTGGTGCTGGCCATTTGGTGGCTGGTGATCAGTGACCGTCCGGAAGAGGCGCGTTGGCTGCCGGCGAAGGAACGCGACTATTTATTAACCGAGCTGGCCCGGGAGCGCAAAGCGCGAGAAGGGATGGTGCCGGCGGCAAAAGCACCGTTAAAAGCGGTGTTTCGCAACAAGGGATTGATGCGCCTGGTCGTGCTGAATTTCTTTTACCAGACCGGAGACTATGGATATACGTTGTGGCTGCCCACCATCTTGAAAAACCTGACCGGTGGCAGCATGGCCAATGTTGGGGTATTGGCGATCCTGCCGTTTGTTGCCACTCTGGCGGGGATTTATGTGATTTCGATGTTCAGCGATCGCAGCGGTAAACGCCGTTTGTGGGTCAGGATCTCCCTGTACTGTTTTGCGGCGGCGCTGATAGCCTCGGTGATCCTGCATGAGCACGTGGTGGCCGCCTATATCGCGTTGGTGGTGTGCGGCTTCTTCCTTAAAGCGGCGACCAGCCCCTTCTGGTCAATTCCCGGACGCATTGCGACGGCAGAAGTGGCGGGCAGCGCACGCGGGGTGATCAACGGGCTGGGCAACCTCGGTGGGTTCTGCGGCCCCTATCTGGTAGGCGTCATGATTTATGTGTACGGACAGAACGTCGCGGTTTGCGCGCTGGCGGCATCGCTGCTGCTGGCGGGAAGTATCACCTTCCTGCTGCCGAAAGAATGCGATCGCTCCTGCGAAGAAACGGATAACCGCCTGCCCTCCGGGGCTAAACAGAAATGGAGCTAAGCGGCAATGGCGCGGTGTGGGCAGCAACGGTGGCTCACACCCGCATCAGGACTGGATGGCGCGTTGTGTTATCGCGGTAAGATGCCAGGCCAGCGGCTTGCTCGTCTCACACGTCAACCCACACCAAACGGTGATGCAATCGTTGAGAATCAGCTTTTCTGAAAACGGTTATAGCTCAATGGGGTGATGTTTACGGAGGTTTTGGAGCGGGTGAAGGGAATCGAACCCTCGTATGCAGCTTGGGAAGCTGCCGTTCTACCATTGAACTACACCCGCATCGGTGTGCGACAGGCATTATAACCGGTTATCGGCGGCGGGCAAGCGGAGATGGCGCGTAACTGTCGATGTTTTAAGCGGTTAAGTCCCGTAGACGAAAAAAAACCGGCGCAGTTGCCCGCACCGGTTGTTTCACGCTAAACGCGATTATTTCTGCGGGCGCATCGCCGGGAACAGAATCACGTCGCGAATGGTGTGGCTGTTGGTGAACAGCATCACCATACGGTCGATACCGATGCCCAGACCGGCGGTCGGCGGCAGGCCGTGCTCCAGCGCGGTGACGTAGTCTTCGTCGTAGAACATCGCTTCGTCGTCGCCGGCGTCTTTGGCGTTCACCTGATCGGCGAAACGCTGTGCCTGGTCTTCGGCGTCGTTCAGCTCGGAGAAGCCGTTGCCGATTTCACGGCCGCCGATGAAGAACTCGAAGCGGTCGGTGATTTCCGGATTCACGTCGTTGCGGCGCGCCAGCGGCGACACTTCAGCCGGGTACTCGGTGATGAAGGTCGGCTGAATCAGATGGCTTTCCGCCACTTCTTCGAAGATCTCGGTCACGACGCGGCCCAGACCCCAGCTCTTCTCAACCTTGATGCCGATGGATTCGGCGATGGCCACCGCTTTACCCATGTCGGCCAGGTCAGCCAGATCGGTTTCCGGACGGTATTTCTTGATTGCCTCGGTCATGGTCAGCTTCTCGAACGGCTTGCCGAAGTCGAACACTTCGTCGCCGTACTGCACCTGAGAGGTGCCCAGCACTTTCTCGGTCAGGGTGCGGAACAGGGTCTCGGTCAGCTCGATCAGGTCTTTGTAATCCGCGTAAGCCATGTAGAGTTCCATCATGGTGAACTCTGGGTTGTGACGCGGAGAAACGCCTTCGTTACGGAAGTTGCGGTTGATTTCGAACACGCGTTCGAAGCCACCGACCACCAGACGCTTCAGATACAGTTCCGGCGCGATGCGCAGGTACATGTCGATATCCAGCGCATTGTGGTGCGTGATGAACGGACGCGCGGATGCGCCGCCCGGGATCACCTGCATCATCGGGGTTTCGACTTCCATGAAGCCGCGTTCCACCATGAAGTTGCGGATAGCCGACATCACCTGCGAGCGCACTTTGAAGGTGTTGCGCGATTCTTCGTTGGCGATCAGGTCCAGGTAACGCTGGCGGTAACGGGTTTCCTGATCTGCCAGGCCGTGGAATTTGTCCGGCAGCGGGCGCAGCGCTTTGGTCAGCAGACGCAGCTCGGTGCAGTGGATCGACAGTTCGCCGGTCTTGGTTTTGAACAGCTTGCCGCGCGCGCCGAGGATATCGCCCAGGTCCCACTTCTTGAACTGCTCGTTGTACACGCCTTCAGCCAGATCGTCGCGCGCGACGTACAGCTGAATGCGGCCGCCCACGTCCTGCAGCGTAACGAAGGATGCCTTGCCCATAATGCGGCGGGTCATCATACGGCCGGCGACGGTCACTTCTACGCCCAGCGCTTCCAGCTCTTCGTTGTCTTTATCACCGTACGCGGCGTGCAGTTTGTCGGAGGTGGAATCGCGACGGAAGTCATTCGGGAACGCAATGCCGTTCTCACGCAGGCCGGCCAGCTTCTCGCGGCGGGACTGCAGTTCGTTATTGAGATCCAGCGCCTGATCGGCGCCCTGTACTTGTTGTTCAGACATTTCTATTCCTCATAACCCGGCTTTCAAACTTGCCTCAATGAATTTATCCAGGTCGCCATCCAGTACGGCCTGCGTGTTACGCGTTTCGACGTTGGTGCGCAAATCCTTGATGCGGGAGTCATCCAGCACGTAAGAACGGATTTGGCTGCCCCAGCCGATGTCGGACTTGTTGTCTTCCATCGTCTGCTTATCAGCATTTTTCTTTTGCATCTCAAACTCGTACAGCTTGGCTCGCAGCTGTTTAAACGCTTGATCCTTGTTCTTATGCTGAGAACGATCGTTCTGGCACTGCACCACGATGTTGGTTGGCAGGTGAGTAATACGTACGGCGGATTCGGTTTTGTTGACGTGCTGACCGCCCGCACCGGAGGCGCGGTACACGTCGATACGCAGATCCGCCGGGTTGATTTCGATATCGATATCGTCGTCTACTTCCGGGTAGATGAACACCGAGCTGAACGAGGTGTGGCGACGGCCGCCGGAGTCGAACGGGCTCTTGCGCACCAGGCGATGCACGCCGGTTTCAGTGCGCAACCAGCCGAACGCGTAGTCGCCGATGATCTTGATGGTGGCCGATTTCAGGCCCGCGACGTCGCCGTCGGATTCTTCGATCACTTCGGTCTTGAAGCCCTTGGCTTCGGCCCAGCGCAGGTACATGCGCAGCAGCATGCTGGCCCAGTCTTGCGCTTCGGTGCCGCCGGAACCGGCCTGGATATCCAGGTAGCAGTCGGCGCTGTCGTATTCGCCGGAGAACATGCGGCGGAATTCCAACTGATCCAGCTTGCTCATCAGTTGATCCAGCTCGGCGACCGCTTCGTTGAAGGTTTCTTCGTCGTCGGCTTCCACTGCCAGTTCCAGCAGCCCGCCGACGTCTTCGCCGCCCTGCTCCAGCTGATCGATGGTTTCAACGATGGCTTCCAGCGCGGCGCGCTCTTTACCGAGCGCCTGTGCGCGCTCCGGCTCGTTCCAAACGTCCGGCTGCTCCAGCTCGGCGTTGACTTCTTCTAGGCGTTCCTTCTTGGCATCATAGTCAAAGATACCCCCTAAGAACCGCAGTCCGCTCGGACAGGTCCTGAATTCGGTTTTTTACCGGGTTAATTTCAAACATGGTTTCGTTCTTTTACGTTGATGTCGTCGATGGCGGAATGCCATTGGAACCGCTAATTCTAACGGATCCGGGCGGCAGTTTATAGCGAGTTGGTCAGTTTTTGTGGCGATCGGGCGACAAAGCGGGTGGCAGGAAGAGCAGGAATTTCACCAGCGTTTTATTACCGGTGCCCCTCACGCCGCTAAGCTGTTCAAGTATTGAGCAATGTGGTCATTGAGACTATAGTCGCTATGATGACTCACAGGGACAGGCGGTGCCAAAATGGACATTTTCGTCACGGATGATTTCGACAAATTTATGAAGAAAAATCGCATCGTCGATCAAAAGATTTGCACCGCGGCTCACGAACTCGCACACGGTAACCATGACGGCGATCTGGGCGGCGGCGTCCAGAAGAAACGTATTTCGCTCAATCGGGGTAAACGGGGTGGTGCTCGATCCATCGTGGCGTTTAAACGCGGTCGTCATCAGTATTTTATTGATGGATGGCTGAAAAACACCGTAAAACAGAACGGTGCAAAAGAAATCAACGATGATGAATTGGCAACCTATCGCGAGCTCGCCAGAGATTTTCTTGCCATGCCGCCGGAAATTATCAAACGAGCCATCGATAGCGGCTACTTGCGAGAGGTGAAATGCGATGACTGATAATCGCCTGCTCAGACTGCAAAAAATGGCACAGCGTTTTAATGAGATCGGTGCGGTGTCAGACGATACCGTACGCAACATCGCCACACGAGTACAGGCGCAGGAACAACATGCCCAGCGTGAGCAGCATGATCAAATGGACGGCGCACGCATCAAAATGCTGCGCAGACGGCTCGGCCTGAGCCAGGCCGATTTAGCGGCCGTGGTCAACATGTCGACCACCAGCGTACAAAAATGGGAACGTAACGCGGTAAAACCCCAGGGAGCCGCGCTCAGAATGCTGGAAATTATCGAACAGAAAGGGGTCGCTAGCCTGATCATCTCACCACGAAACTGATGAGCGTTCGTGCACCAGTCACTTACCGATGCACGAACGTCAATTTCGCCTCAGCGCGGCCAAAGATGCTGGATCAGCAGCTGCACGTTGCGGTTGCCGCGAAACTCGTTGACGTCGAGCTTGTAGGCCAGTTCCACCTCGCGCACGCTGCTGTCAGGCCACAGCGTGGTGTCCACGTTGAACGCGATGCCGTCGAGCAACGGGCCGCCGCCGAGCGGCTCCACCATCAGCTTCAGGTGTTTCTCGCCCACCAGCCGCTGCTGCAGGATGCGGAACTTGCCGTCGAAGGTCGGTTCCGGGAACGCCTGGCCCCACGGGCCGCCCTCGCGCAGCAGCTCCGCCGTTGTCAGCGACAGCTCCTGCATCGCCAGTTCGCCGTCGGACCAGATCACCCCTTCCAGCATCGCCGGATCGAGCCATTCACCCACCAACTCGCCGAAACGCTGGCGGAACTCGTCGAATTTGGCCTCTTCCAGCGACAATCCGGCCGCCATCGCGTGGCCGCCGAACTTCATCATCAGCCCGGGGTTCAGCATATCCAGCCGCTCCAGCGCATCGCGCATGTGCAGGCCGGGCACCGAACGGCCGGAGCCTTTCAGTATGCCGTCGCCCGCCGGCGCGAACGCGATCACCGGGCGGTGGAAACGCTCTTTGATGCGCGAAGCGAGGATGCCCACCACGCCCTGGTGCCATTCCGGGTGATACATCGCCAGCCCGTAAGGCAGCTCGGTGCTGGTGCGCTCCAGCTGATCGCACAGCTGCAGGGCTTCCACCTGCATGCCTTGCTCTATCTCGCGTCGCGTCTGGTTCAGCGCATCGAGATCGTTGGCCAGCATACGCGCCTGCGCAATGTCGTCGCTCAGCAGCAGCGCCACGCCGATAGACATGTCGTCCAGCCGGCCGGCGGCATTGAGGCGCGGACCGAGAGCGAAACCGAGATCGTTGGCCGCCAGTTGGCGGGCATCGCGATTAGCCACTTCAAGCAGCGCGCGGATGCCCGGTCGGCATTTGCCGGCGCGGATGCGGTTTAACCCCTGATACACCAGAATACGGTTGTTGGCATCCAGCGGCACCACGTCGGCCACGGTGCCGAGCGCCACCAGGTCCAGCAGCTCCGCCAGATTGGGCATCGCCAGCGCGCGCTGCTCGAACCAGCCGCTGTCCCGCAGGCGGGCGCGCAGCGCCAGCATCAGGTAGAACGCGACGCCTACCCCCGCCAGCGATTTGGACGGGAAGGCGCAGCCGCGCAGGTTGGGGTTAACGATCGCTTCGGCCGCCGGCAGGGTCTCGCCCGGCAGGTGATGATCGGTCACTAGCACCTGCATACCCTTGGCGTGCGCCACGTCGACGCCGGCGTGGGAGGAGATGCCGTTATCGACGGTGACAATGAGTTCTGCGCCGCGCGCCGCCGCCTGCTCCACCACTTCGGGGCTCAGGCCATAACCGTCTTCGAAACGGTTAGGCACCAGATAATCGACGGCTGCGCCGCCCATGCTGCGCAGCGCCAGCACCGTCAGCGCGGTGCTGGTGGCGCCGTCGGCGTCGAAATCGCCCACCACCATGATGCGGCGGCCGTCGGCCAGCGCCTGTTGCAGCAGGCCGACGGCGTCGTCGATGCCGTCCAGCTGTTGCCAGGGCAGCATGCCCTTGACGCCGCGTTCCAGCTCTTGCTCAGCCTGCACGCCGCGCAGGGCGTAAAGCCGACGCAGCAGCGGCGGCAAACTGGCGGGCAGATGCGTGTCGTCCGCCGCCGGGCGGCGGCGTAGTTGCGTTTTGATACTCACCGGCGATTAACCACCGGCTTTGGTGGCGGCCTGGTGCGCATCCAGCATGGCGGCCATCTCTTTCGGCCCCTGATAGCCCGGGATCATCATGCCGTTTTCCAGGATGATGGCCGGCGTGCCCTGAATGCCGAACTGCACGCCCAGCTCGTAATGCTTGCTGATGTCGGTTTTGCAGGTCGCCGGAGAAACGGCATCGCCCTTCATGGCGGCGTCGAACGCCTTGGCCTTGTCGGCGGTGCACCAGATCGACTGCATGTCTTTTTCAGCCTGGGAAGCCAACCCCTGGCGCGGGAATGCCAGGTAACGCACGGTAATGCCCAGATCGTTGTACTCTTTCATCTGCTGATGCAGTTTGTGGCAGTAACCGCAGGTGATATCGGTGAACACGGTGATCACGTGTTTCTCTTTCGGCGCTTTGTAAACGATCATCTGATCTTTCAGCGCGTCCATCTTGGTGCCCAGCAGTTGGTTGGTCACGTTGACCGGCTCTTTGCCGCTGACGTCAAACAGCGGGCCCTGCAGGATGTGCTTGCCGTCTTCGGAGGCGTATAGCACGCCGCTGTCGGTCAGCACGGTTTTCAGGCCGTTGACCGGTGAAGGCTGCACGTCCGCCTGCTGGATACCCAGGCTGGCGAGCGCTTTTTTGATCGCCGCGTCATCGGCATGGGCGGCGCCGGCCACCGAAGCCACCAGCAGAGAGAGCAGCATTAAACCTTTTTTCATTGTTCCAATCCTTTCGAACCCGCCGCTCAGGCGCGCGGGTGATGCTGTTGATGTAGCTGTTTCAGTCGTTCGGTCGCTACATGTGTATAAATTTGCGTGGTCGAGAGATCGCTGTGCCCTAACAACATCTGTACGACACGGAGATCGGCCCCATGGTTCAGCAAATGGGTGGCGAACGCGTGCCGCAACACGTGCGGCGACAGACGCTCGCTGTCGATGCCCGCAAGGATGGCATAGTGTTTGATGCGATGCCAGAACGTCTGTCGGGTCATTTGCTGGCAGCGGGTGCTGGGGAACAGCACATCCAGCGTCTGGCCATTGACCAGCCATGGGCGGCCGTGCTCCAGGTAATTTTCGATCCAGTAGACCGCCTCTTCGCCCAGCGGCACCAGCCGCTCCTTGTTGCCCTTGCCGATCACCCGCACCACGCCCTGGCGCAGGCTGACGTCGCTGATGCTCAACCCCACCAGCTCGGAAACCCGCAGCCCGGTGGCGTACAACACTTCGAGCATCGCCTTGTCGCGCAGCTCCAGCGGTTGATCGACGCAGGGCGCCTGCAACAGCGCATCGACCTGCGCCTCGCTCAGATCCTTCGGCAAACGCTGCGGCAACTTGGGAGACGCCAGTTGCGCGGTGGGATCGTCGGCGCGCAGCTTCTCGCGGTACAGATATTGAAACAGGCGCCTCATGGCGCTCAACAAACGCGCGGAGCTGGTGGCCTTGTAGCCGCCGTCCACCCGCTCGGCGAGAAACGCCTGCAAATCCAACGCCTGCGCCTGCAGCAAGGTGGTATTTTGCTGGCCAAGCCAGGCGCCCAGGGCCTGCAAATCCAGCCGGTAGGAGGCCAGCGTATTTTCCGCCAGATTGCGCTCAAGCCACAGCGCATCCAGGAATTGTTCAATCAGCGCATTGTCTTGCTGTTGCACGCGGTCCTCTCTTTGTTGCATTTCCACCCGCGCCATTATGCCTTAAGCCGACGCAAATCAGGTATACTCGCTGCAATTCTCTAAACAGCAACGTAACGGTTTACACATGAAGATTGGTCTGTTTTACGGCTCCAGCACCTGCTACACCGAGATGGCGGCAGAAAAAATCCGTGAGATTCTGGGTGAAGACCTGGTCGACCTGCACAACCTGAAAGACGTCTCGCCCAAGCTGATGGAGGACTATTCCATTCTGATCCTCGGCATCCCGACCTGGGATTTCGGCGAACTGCAGGAAGACTGGGAAGCGATCTGGCCGCAGCTGCCGGCGCTGGATCTGAAAGGCAAGATCGTCGCCATGTACGGCATGGGCGATCAGCTCGGTTACGGTGAGTGGTTCCTCGACGCGCTGGGCATGCTGCACGATCACATCGCGCCACTGGGCGTGCAGTTCATCGGCTTCTGGCCAACTGAGGGCTTCGAGTTCACCAGCCCCAAACCGCTGAGCGCCGACGGCAAACACTTCGTCGGCCTGGCGCTCGATGAGGTCAACCAATACGATCTGAGCGAAGAGCGCCTGCAGCAATGGTGCGAACAGATCCTGCTGGAGATGGAGCCGCTGCTGTAGCCGCTATCGGGCGCTGAGCGCGCCCGATTCCCCTCGCTTATTTCCACAGCCGGAAGCGTGGCTCATCTTCCCCGACCGGTGTTTCCTTGGTCAAACGCGCCGGATCGGCCACCTGATACCAGTCCAGTTTGCGCGTCAACAGCATAATGCCCGCCAGAATGGCGAACAGCAGCCCGGCTCCCAGCACCAACGCATTGTCCTCCGACTGCAACAGCAAATAGAGCACGCCGTACAACAACAATAGGCTCGCGGCGAACAGCGCACCGCGCAGCTTGCCGCGCAGTACGGCGCTCAGATAGAAACCGATCAGCCCGCTGCAGGCGATGCTGGCCGCCAGATAAGCGAGAGCGAATCCCAGGTGTTCGGAGAAGGCCAGCAAAATCAGGTAGAACAACACCAGCGCCGCGCCGACCAGCAGGTACTGAATCGGGTGCACCCGCAGCCCGGTCAGGGTTTCGAACAGGAAAAACGCCATAAACGTCAGCCCGATAAACAGCAGCGCGTATTTGACCGCGCGCTCGGTCAGCTGATAGTGATCGACCGGTTCGACCAGGCTGGCGCTGAAGGCCGGCAGCTTGTCCTCGTCGATAATGGCATCGTCGTAATAGAACGCACTGTTGATGTTGTTGGCAAACCAGGTGCTGCGCCAGCGAGCGCTAAACCCTTGCTCCGTCACCTTGCGTTCGTCCGGCAGGAAGTTGCCGAGGAAATTCGGGTGCGGCCAGTTGCTTTGCAGCTGCAGCTCGCTGCTGCGCCCCAGCGGCACCAGCGACAGGCTACTGGTGCCCGCCAACGTCAGGGTGAAGTCGGCGTTCAGCCCCTCTTTTTGTTGCAGCATCGCCAGCGTCAGCGGGGCGTGGATCCCCTGGCGCAACGATCCCACGCCGGTGCCCGGTTCAAACGCCACCGGCTGCGGCATTGCCAGCGGGGAAATGCGCTTGATGCCGCGAGAGTCGCTCAGCGCCACCAGCAGGAACGGCTGGCCGACGGTCACGTTGGCGCGTTGCAAATCCGTCAGCTCCGGCTGGCCGAAACGCACCTTGAAGTTCAGCGGCCCCTGGTAAACCTGCGTCTGATAAATGCCCAACTTGCGCACCTCCACATTCGGCGCGCCCTGTACCTGAAGCGACTCCGGCAGCAAATAGCGGTAATGCTGCACCCGCTGCACTACCGTTTGTCCTTTCTCGTCTTTCTTCTCTTCGCGTTCGACATAGGGAATGACAATCAACGGACCGAGCACGCGCTGCGCCCCGCTGGTGCTTTCGCTCACCTGCCCGACCACGCTTTGCCGATAGCCGCTGCGTTCGTCGATCACGCTCACCAGCTGGGCGATGGGGATCAACATCACCACCATCAATCCCAGCAGCGTGGTTATTTTCCAGAAAAGTACCGATTTCATCATGCTCGCTCCTCGTAGGTAATAAGGCCACGATAAAACCCGCAGGTGAAATCAGAATGTGGTTATGTGAAGGGAAGGTGAAGTCACAGCGATAACATGAAAGTCGCTTCCACCCCGTGCGGCCGGCGGTTGCGCAGGTGAATGCCGCCATGATGCAGACGGGCGACTTCCTGCACGAAGTTCAGGCCCAGCCCGCTGCTTTTCGGCCGTTCGGCGCGCGGCAGCGAATAAAAACGTTCGAACACTTTATCGAGGGCGTAGTCAGGAATGCCGCTGCCGTCGTCACAGACGCTGATGCAGTAATACTGTTCCCGCCGTTCGCCTCGCACGCTGACGCAACCGCCCGGCGGGGTAAAGTCGATCGCGTTGTCCAGCAAGTTGGTCAACGCCTGGCTGATCAGCAACGCATCGCCGTTCAGCGTCACCTCCGCCAACGCCTCCAGTTGCAATCTGACGCCGCGCTGCATCGCCTGCGCCTCTTTGCCCGCCATCGTCTGGCTGACCAGCGCCGCGATCGCGATGGGCGCGGTCTCCATGTCTGGCCGGCTCTCCAGCCGCGCCTGCACCAGCAGTTTGTCCACCAGCTGCTGGATGCGTGCGCTTTGCTGCTCGATGTTGGTGAGAAAACGCCGGGCGGTATCCGGCGGTGGCAGCTCCTGCAACAGCTCCGCCGCGCCCCTGATCGCCGCCAGCGGGCTTTTCAGCTCATGCGTCAGGGTATGTGCATACTGTTCGATATAAGCTTTACCTTCCAGCTTCAGTCGCATGCTCTCCAACGCCTGCGCCAGCTGCGTCAATTCCCGCCCGCCCACTTTGGGCAGCGGCGCGTTTTCCCCTTGCGCCACCCCGTCGGCATAACGCACCAGCCGGCCTATCGAACGGTTGATCCACCAGACGAATACCGCGCCGATCAGCAACGCAATCCCCAGCAGCAACGCGCCGGCCCATAGAATGCGCCGTTCGCTGCGTTTGATCACCGGCGCCATGGTGCTGTTGGGTTTGCCCACGGTGAGCACGCCGATAATACGCCCTTGTTCTATCACCGGCGCGGCCACATACATCACCGAACTGTTTTCATCTTCTGGATCGCTACGGGTGCTGCGGGCGCCGTACTGGCCGCGCAGCGTCCGATAAACGTCATTCCAGCGCGAGTAGTCTTGCCCCTGCGCGCGGCCGGCAGAATCGAAAATGACCCGGCCCTGGGCATCGGTAAGATAGACGTGGTATTCACTGCGATCCTTGCGGATGCCGGAGATATTGGCGCCGATCGGCCGCCGGTTCAGCTGCGTGAACGCCTGCGCCAGTTGGCCATGCGCCGCATCGCCGCGCTGCATGTCCTGACGGGCGATTTGCGCCAACAGGTTGGCGGTGTCCACCAGCGTGCCTTCGGTAGCGCGCCGCACGCCGGGCTTCACTTCCTGGACGAAAATGCTCAGCACGAAGTACCCGGCCACCGCCACGATCAGAAAATATCCCAGCAGCAGGCGCAGGCCAATTTTCATGGCTGGCGGCTCACGCTGTAGCCCAATCCGCGGTGGGTGTGGATGGGCGGCTCACCGGGCTCAACCGCACGCAGCTTGGCGCGCAGCGTCTTGATGTGGGTATCGACGGTGCGATCCAGGCTTTCTTCCGCCTGCGCCCAAACGCTTTCCATCAGTTGCTGCCGCGAGAACACCCGTCCAGGCGCCAACAACAGCGTCTTCAGCAGCAGGTATTCATAACGGGTCAGCGGCAGCGGCCGCTGATGGTAGGAGATGGTGGCCGCGTCTTCGTCGAGCGTGAAAGCGCCGAAATGGTAGCGCGCGCTCTGTTGCAGGCGCTGCTGCTTATGCAGGCGGCGCAAAATGGTGCGCACCCGGGCGCTGACCTCGCGAGGGGAGAACGGCTTGGCGACATAGTCGTCGGCGCCGATCTCCAGCCCGATCAGGCGATCCACTTCATCACTGCGGGCGGTAAGAAACAGAATCGGCAGGTCAGCCGCCTGAGCCAGCAGGCGGCGACACAATTCAAAACCGTTGATATCCGGCAAACCGACATCGAGGATAGCAAGCGCGGGCGCGCCTTGCGCCAGCGCCTGCAACGCCGGTTCCGCACGTTCGAACCAGCGTACTTCGAAGCCTTCGCTCTCCAGCGTGTAAAGCAGCGTATCGGCAATACTGGGTTCATCCTCCACCAACCAGAGCACGGGTTTCATCAGGGTTCCTCGCCGTTACCCGCCGGCGGATACAGCAACAGCTGCCGCAGGTGGCGCCACTCCTCTTTGCTCATGCAGTCGGAAGCCAGCCACAGCCGGCGGCGCTTTTTGCCTTCCATCGGCTGCAGCGTCAGCAACAGGCCGTAGCCCGGCATCCAGGGCTTTTTCGCCAGCCGCCATTCTCGGCCGTGCCAGCTGAAACGCCGGTCCGCCAGCAGCCGCAGCTCGCCCTGCACTGCGGCGATGCGCTTCTGGCTACGAATGCACTGAAACACCACCAGCGTCAGCAGCACCAGCCAAAGCGGGCCATAACCTTCCGGCCAGGGCGAAATCAGGATCAGCAAGATCAGAACGCCATGAGTCAACAGGGAAAAAAGCTGGGTGCGCCAGGAAATGCGGATATCACATCGCCACTGGGCCACGGTCTTTATTTCGCGTTTGGATCAGGGTCACCATTCTCTGCAGCTCGCCGTCCTGCGGCGCGCCATGATTCATCAGCCAGTTGAACAGATCGGGATCGTCACACTCCAGCAGGCGGATAAACAGCGCCTTGTCCGCGTCATTCAGGCTGTCGTATTCGTATTCGAAGAACGGCATGATGGAGATGTCCAGCTCGCGCATGCCACGACGGCAAGCCCAGTGAATACGTGCTTTGTTGTTAATATCCATGTTGTTATGACTCACCTCTTTTCAGCGCGGCAGCGCCAGCGCAGGGTTCAAATGACACACTGTATGGCAACGCCGTCGCAATATAATTCCATCAGCCGGGGATCTGTCTGCAAGGGTGCCCTGGCCGCAAGCCTATAGAGTAACAATTTGACATACACGCCGGGAAGGCGCTTTGCTGCGGAAAACGTAATAAAGCGCAAAATGCCAAAAAAAGCGCCCCCCGGTCCCACGGCGCGAATAACAGTTTGCAAAGCCCGCCGCCTCTTTTACCATGGGTTCAATACCCTTCAGGTAAGCTAAACGTTGAGCAGGAACTTACTATGGCGCATAACATTCCATTCCCACCCCGTCAGCCCTCCGCTTCCACCCATCTCCCCCTGACGCTGATCTCGCTGGAAGATTGGGCGCTGGTGACGTTGAACGGGCCGGACACAGTGAAATATCTTCAGGGCCAGGTGACGGCGGACATCGACGCGCTGGCGGCCGATCAGCACGTGCTGTGCGCCCACTGTGACGCCAAGGGCAAAATGTGGAGCAACCTGCGTCTGTTCCACCGTGGCGAAGGCTTCGCCTATCTGGAACGCCGCAGCGTGCTGGACAGCCAGCTGGCTGAAATCAAAAAATACGCGGTGTTCTCCAAAGTCACTATCGCCGCCGATAATGACGCGGTGTTGCTGGGCGTCGCCGGTTTCCAGGCGCGCGCCGCGCTGACGGGCCTGTTCGCCACGTTGCCGGACGCCGAGCACCCGGTGGTGCAGGACGGCGAGACCACGATTCTGCACTTCGCTACGCCGGCGGAACGTTTTCTGCTGGTGACCCGCGCCGCCGTGGCCGAACAGCTGATCGGCAAGCTGCATGACCAGGCAGAGCTGAATGACAGCAGCCAATGGCTGGCGCTGGAGATCGAAGCCGGTTATCCGGTTATCGACGCTGCCAACAGCGCACAGCTGATCCCGCAGGCTACCAACCTGCAGGCGCTGGAAGGCATCAGCTTCAGCAAGGGCTGCTATACCGGTCAGGAGATGGTGGCGCGCGCCAAATTCCGCGGTGCCAACAAGCGGGCGCTCTACTGGCTGGAAGGTAAAGCGGCCCGCGCCCCGCAGGCGGCGGAAGATCTGGAGCTCCAACTGGGTGAAAACTGGCGCCGCACCGGCACCGTATTGGCGTCGAGCCAACTGGCCGACGGCACGCTGTGGGTACAGGTGGTGATGAACAACGATTTGGATGCCGACAGCCAGCTGCGGGTGCGCGACGATGCCGCCAGCCAACTGGCGATCAAACCGTTGCCCTACTCGCTGGCCGAAGAGAAATAATCCGTCGGCCGCAGGCGCCCTGCCTGCGGCCATCTTCATTACTCGTCCAATTCCCCGTCGCGCTGCACCAGATAAATCAGCACCAGAATGATGGTGACGAAGAAGCGAAACGCATCCGGCACGCCGTTCCACTGCTTCGACATCCACATGCCAAACCACTCGCCCCCAATCGACATAAAGCCGACCTGCCAGGTAAGGAAGCCCAGCGTCAGCCCCACTACCGCCAGCTTTTTCCGACCGTTAAAGGCGTGCGCAGGCAGTTTCAGGCCGCCCAACAAACGCAGGCCGCCAATCCAGCACAGCAGCGCGGTCAGGCTTTCCAGCGCGATGATGAAAATATAACCGGCGTGATGCAGCCACGGCGTCTGTATCGAGCGGTATCCGATGGTGGCGTCGGGGAAAATCGTGTCCATCATAAAGACGTGGCGCACGAAGGCGAAGTTGGAACCGTAGTCGGTGATGTTGCCGAAGGCGACCAGCGAAGCGAACAAGGCGATAGCGCAGACCAGCAGCGCTTTGGATAAGCGAACGATCATCTTGGTGAGTCCTGAACAGAGGTTAAAGAAACGGTATGCGGGCTCAGAAATGAAGGAACGGGCTTGCTGGATACCCGAAAGAAGCAAGCGCCTCTTTTTTAAAACAAAAGAGGCGCCAGTTCAATACGTATTCATACGTAGCGGGAACGCTTAGACGTAGAGGTAGATCGCCATGAAATGGCAGGCGCTGCCGCCGAGCACGAAGGCGTGCCAGATGGCGTGGCCAAAGCGAATGCGCTTGGAGGCGTAGAAAATCACGCCCAGGGTATAGACCACCCCGCCGATCGCCAGCAGCGTGACGCCGCCGGCCTCCAGCCGCGTAACCAACTGATAAATTACGATCAGCGACAGCCAGCCCATCGTCAGGTAGGTCACCAGCGACAGGGCTTCAAAACGGTGGGCGAAGGCCAGCTTGAACAGCACGCCGAGCAGCGCCAATCCCCAGATTACCGCCATCAGGCCCTTCGCCAGCGGCGAATCCAGCCCCACGAGTAAAAACGGGGTATAAGTGCCGGCAATCAGGAGATAAATGGCACAGTGGTCAAATTTTTTCAGCCAATGCTTGGCCTTCTGATGCGGGATCGCATGGTAGAGCGTGGAAGCGAGAAACAGCAGGATCATGCTGCCGCCGTACAGGCTGTAACTGGTGATGGCCGTCGCATCGGCGCCGGTATTCACCGCCTGCACCAACAGCAATACCAGGCCGACGATGCCGAACACCAGCCCGATGCCGTGGCTGATGCTGTTGGCGATCTCTTCCGCCCACGGATAAGCCGCGGCGACAATCTTATTGCTCCCGGCTTTCACTACGTCCGTTTTCCCCATAACGCGCAACCCCTCAAAATGCCCTGCTTTGTTCGAAATTAACGCAAAGCAGCTTAACTGAGAATAATTCCAGTGTACACGTGTACGCTAAAATAAAAATGTGAACGCGTGTAACCATCGAAATCCCC